>Ga0131853_10012407_pt1 | contig 15610 bp, 12 predicted proteins | sample TergutLab28metaG_FD_92764 | JGI IMG/M metagenome (GOLD analysis project Ga0131853, IMG submission 92764) | Labiotermes labralis P1 segment gut microbial communities from Petit-Saut dam, French Guiana - Lab288 P1 (version 2) (version 2) | ecosystem: Host-associated > Arthropoda: Insects >...
GAAGACCTGGTCCGCCGGCTGACGGACAAGCACGAGTCGCGACGCGAGCACCCGTGGGCCGTGGACGACGCGCCGCGTGCCTACATCGAGGGCCAGTTGCGGGCGATCGTCGGCGTGGAACTGCTGATCACCCGGATCGAGGCCAAGGCGAAGCTGTCCCAGAACCGGCCCGCCGCCGACATCGACGGCGTCATCACCGGCCTGGGGGACGGCGGCGACACCGCCAGCGCCGAAGCGGTCAGGCGCGCCCGCCCCTGAAATGCCTACGCGGTAATAAAACGCACTGAGAGTGCACTTAAGTCACGCGTTAGTTCGATCATGCGCGGAGGGCTTCGGACAGAGCCGGGAGCCGGCCCGCCGGGAGGTCGATGAGACGCCGGGACAGGTCGGCAGCGCCCAGGCCCGCGGCGGCGGCGGCTTCGTCCACGCGGGCGGCGGCCTCGCGCTTGGTCAGGCCACTGCGGGTCAGGCCCTCGCGCCAGACGTTGCGGAGCCTGCCGTGGGCACGGCGGGCGACGAAGCGGGCCAGGTCCACGACGGGGTCGCCCGTGTCACCGGAGGCCAGGGAACAGCGGATCGCGGTCACGTCCCCGGCCCTTTCCGGGGCTATCGACGCGTACTTGGCGCGGAGCAGGTCTGCCGACGGAACCTCGTGACGGCGGGGCACCACGAACACGGCCCGCTCGGCGTTGAGGGCGAGCATGGACCGGAGCAGCCACGGGCCGGGGTCGTCCCGGAGATCCACGACGAACTCGGGCGCCCGCCCCAGCACCGACGGGTGGACCCCGTCGGCGAGAAGCTTCCCGAGGCCGACTGTCACGGCGAACTCACCGGAGGGAGCGGGCGAGACCAGCCCGGCCGGGCGCCCGGAAAGCCCCAGGTCCGGAATCGAATCGGCGACGCTGGCGCCGCTCTCTACCGATTGCGAGCCACGGGTGTAGATGCCCGGCTGAGCAGCCGGGCCCAGGCGCCGGAACGCCTTCGGGGACGGCTGGCAGCTGTACCAGTCGCTGGCCGAGCCGACCGCCTGCGCGCCGTCGTAGCGGCTGAACGCCGGGAGCATCGCGTCGATGGCCACGTCGCGGGACAGGATCTCCCGCTGCGCCGCGACGCCCAGGTCAGGCCGGCGGCGGCTGTGGCCGTAGGCGATGACGATCCGCGCGTCCGGCTCATCCCGGCGCAGGGCCTCGCACGACCGGGACAGGAACAGGCCGAGACCTTCCGGCGTGTAGGGCGGGTCGGTGACGATCACGTCCGCCGCCTGCGCGAGAGACGGCGGCAGCCCGAACCGGAAATCGGCCCACGCCCCGCGTACCCGCCCCTGCCCGGCCGACTGGACGTAGTCCAGGAGCCGTTCGTCGATGTCCGCGACCGTCAGCGATACGTCGTCCGGGACGACCCGGGCCAGCAGCAGCGACGTGACGTCGTGGTCCCCCGCGAACAGGACCGAACGGCCGCGGAGGTCGAACATGTCCGTCAGCCACCTCACCCGGCGCACCAGGGTCTCCGCCGTGGCCTGCACGTGATCCAGCCGTTTCAGGGGCGAGGGCGCGCCGGAGATCAGCGACGCCGCGGTCTCCTCCAGGTCCGGCGGCAGCACGGGCCGGGATTCCCGGTACTCCCGCAGGACCTTCCCGTGGTCCGCCGGGAGCGAGGCCAGGAAATCCTCCACGTCCCGGCGCGGGAGCGCCGAGGCCGCGACGAGGTCGGTGACCGAGGACTTGCCCTCACCGAGCGCCTGGAGGATCGCTGCCCGCCCCGCCGGAGCCAGTCCGAGAAGGCTCACGACGAGGCGGACCGCCGTTCCAGTTCGGCCTCGCCCGCGGCGCGCATCGCCTCCACCGGGCCCGGTCGGCCCGTCATCAGCTCCACCTGGGCCACCGCCTGGTGCAGCAGCATCGCGAACCCGCCGACCACGACCGATCCCGCCGCCGCGGCGGCTGACGCGAGCGCGGTCGGCCACGGCGCGTACACCACGTCGAAGACAGCCGGCGGGGTCTGGGCGGTAGCGGAGATCCGTTCGGCGTAAAAATCGGCCGCGCCCGCCGGCACCGTGGAGATCAGCAGGTCCGGCTGGCCGCTGTCCGCCTCGGACAGCGCGCGCAGGCGTACCTTCAGGCCCAGCCGCCCGGCCGCCTCCAGCAGGCCGCCCGCGCGGGCCGGGTCCCGGACCGCCACGTCGGCCTCGGAAACCCCCAGCCGCCCGGCCGCGGCCAGCGCCGAGCACGCGGTCGCGCCCGCGCCCAGGATCAGCACCTCGGCCGCGGACGTGATCCCCGCCTCGGCGAGGGCGCCGAGAATCCCGCGCACGTCCGTGTTGTAGCCGGACCGGCCGCCGGACCCGAACACCACCGTGTTCGCCCCGCCGGTCGCGGCCGCCACCGGGTCGACGTGGCCCAGCAGCGGCAGCACGGTCCGCTTCAGCGGCATGGTCAGCGACAGCCCGGCCCAGGTGTCATCCCGGGAGGTGACGAAGTCCGCCAGGTCTTCCGGCGAGCACTCGACCGCCTCGTACGACCAGCCGTCCAGGCCCAGCGCCGCGTACGCCGCCCGGTGCAGGACCGGGGAGAGCGAGTGGGCGACGGGCTGGCCCAGGACCGCGGCCCGCATCAGCCGCCCGCCGGGCAGGACTTGGCCGACGCGTTGGCCGGCTGGTGGACGCAGAAGATCGAACTGCCGTCCGGCTGGGCCAGGAAGTACAGCCACGGGCCGCTCGCCGGGTGCAGGACCGCGTTGATCGCGTCCATCCCCGGGTTGGAGATCGGCGTCGGCGGCAGGGTCGCGTGCTGGAAATCGTTGTACGGGCCCGGGATGGACGACTGGCCGTCCCTGATGTTCAGGGCGAACGAGTTCTGCCCGTACTGCAGCACGCTGTCGAAGCCGAGCGGCATCTGGTGCGCGAACCGGTTCTTGATGACCTCGGCGATCTTCGGCATCTGCGCCTTGGTCCCGGCCTCGGCCTGCACCATGCTCGCCTCGATCAGCACCGCGTACGGGGTCAGGCCCCGGGCCTGCGCCCCGGCCTGCAGGTTGCTGGCCTGGGTGACCTGGGTGTACTGCTTCACCATCGACTGCAGCACCTGCAGCGGCGTGTCGTGCGGCTGGATGTCGTACGTCGACGGGTACAGGAAGCCCTCGACCTTGTACCCGATGACCTTGGGGCTGACGCCGGTCACGTTGCTCTTCGCGTACGACGGCAGGCCCAGCTGGGACGGGCTGTTCACGATGGAGGTGAACTGCGACAGCGGGCGGTGCATCTGCGTCGACAGGGCCTGCAGGACCTGGGCGACCCGCTGGCCTTCCTTGATGGTGAAGGTCAGCTGGTCCCGGTTCTTCGGGTTCAGCAGCGCCGCGTAGGCCAGGCTCGCCTGCATGTGCCGGTTGAGCTTGTAGGTGCCCGGGATCAGGCCGGCCTGACTGGTGCTGTGCTCCGCCGCCAGGACGAACGCGCGGGAGCTCTTGACCACGCCGTCGTTAGCGAGCGTCGATGCCAATCCGAAAGCCGAACCGCCCTGCGGGACCTCCACCGTCACCTGCGGGGCCGTCCCCGGGCCGGAGTAGTCGGCCGGGTAGTACTTGTTGTACAGGTAGTAGCCGGGTACCCCCACGATCGCGAGCAGCACGACCAGGGCGATCCAGGGGGCGAGACGCCGGACCGGGCCGCGCTTGCGCTTCGCGGCCTTCCCCTTCCTGCCCTTCTTCCCCTTCGGAGCGGGCTCCATCGGGACGGGGTTGCCGTCCTGGCTGTCGAAGTCGTCCCACGCGTACTCATCGGCCTGCTGCCGGCGGGATTCCCTCTTCCCGCTCTTCCCGGCCTTCGCGGTGCGGCCGCGGCCCTTCCGGCCGCGCGGGCCGTCGTCGTAGCCGTCATCGCCCGGCCAGGCGTCTTCGCCGAAACCGCCCTGGTCGAAGCCGGGGCCGTCGCCGGGATACCGGCCTCCGGGGCCGCGCGCGGCCCGGGGATCTCCGCCCATGCCCGGGTCCATTCCGGGGTAGGGGCCGGTGCCTCCGCGCGGCGCCGGACGGCGCGGCCCCCGGCCCGGGTACGAGCCGTCCGGGTAGGGCCCGTCCATCTCCGGATAGGGGCCGGAGCCCGGCTGGGAGCCGTACCCGGGGCCGTCCCAGGGCCCCGGGCCAGGAGGGGGCCCGCCCGGGGGACCGCCCGGGAAACCGCGGCGCGGAGGGGGGCCTCCGCGCTGGCCGGGACCAGGTCCGCCAGGACCGCGCCGCGGCCCGTTCTGGTATCCGGCCGGGCCGGGCCCGTCAGGTCCGCCGGGCCCCCGCTGCCCGTCGAATCCCGGTCGAGGCCCTCCGTATCCCCGGCTCACCGCCCGGTCCCTGGGGCCACCGGCTCGCCGGGCTCGGCGCCGGTGCGGCGCTCGGACTCCAGCGCCGCCTCCAGCAGCACCGCCGCGGCCGCCGCGTCCACCGTCTCTCGGCGGGCCCGGGAGTCGTGCCCCCCGGCCCGCAGCGCGTCGTGCGCGGTGGTAGTGGTGAACCGCTCGTCCACGAGACGGACGGGCAGCGGCGCGACTCGCGTCGCCAGCGCCGCGGCGAACTTCTTCGCCTTGACGGCGGCGGCGCCGTCGCGGCCGGACAGGGATCGGGGCAGGCCTACCAGAATCTCCATTGCTTCCTCGGCTACGGCAAGCGAGGCAAGTGCGTCCAGGTCGCCCTTGCCTCGCTTCACAACTGTCAGCGGGGTGGCGAGAACACCGTTGGGGTCACTGCGTGCTACGCCAATGCGGACGGTGCCCGGGTCCACGGCGAGGCGCACGCCCCGCCTCACCGGACCAGCCGCCCGCGAGAACTTGGGAACAACTTACCTGCCTGCCTGGCCGCTGTCCTTCAGAGCGCTTCGAACGATATCGAATGCCGCATTGATCTCATTGGCCCCGCTGGCCGGGGAACCGCCGCCCTGGGCGATATCCGGCTTGCCGCCGCCCCCGCCGCCGAGAGCCTTCGCCGCCGCGCTGACCAGCTTGCCCGCCGCGATTCCGGCCGAGCGGGCCGCGTCGTTGACCGCGATCACCACGACCGGCCGGTCGGCCGGGACACCGGTGATCATGACAATTCCCGGACGTCCGGCCTCCAGCCGGCCGCGGACGTCGAGAGCGAGCTTGCGGATGCCGTCGGCGTCGGTGCCCTCCGGGGCCTGGTGGGCGACGAACGCCGCGCCGCCGATGTTCTCGGCCGCCTTGGCGATCTCGCCCGAGGCCTCGAGCAGCTGCGCGGACCGGAGCCGGCCGAGTTCCTTCTCCGCGTCGCGGAGCCGGGTGACCACGCCGGAGATCCGCTCGGGAAGCTCCTCGGGACGAGCCTTGAGCTGTTCGCCCAGCTGGTTCACCAGGACGCTCTCGCGGGCCAGGTGCCGGAACGCGTCGATGCCCACGAGGGCCTCGACCCGGCGCACGCCGGACCCGATAGAGGACTCGCCCAGCAGCTTGACCAGGCCGAGCTGGCCGGAGCGGGCCACGTGGGTACCGCCGCAGAGCTCGCGGGAGTACTCGCCGACCTCCACGACCCGGACCTCGCTGCCGTACTTCTCGCCGAAGAGCGCGAGCGCCCCCATGGAGCGGGCCTCGTCGATCGAGGTGTGGAAGGCCCGGACCGCGAGGTCTCCGATGAGCACGCTGTTGACCTCGTCCTCGACGTCGCGCAGCACGGTGGCCGGGACGGCGCCGGTGGCGCTGAAGTCGAAGCGGAGGCGGCCGGGCGAGTTCTCCGAGCCGGCCTGGGCCGCGGACTCGCCGAGCGCGCCGCGCAGCGCGCGGTGGACCAGGTGGGTCGCGGTGTGCGAGCGGGAGACAGCGCGGCGCCGCTCGGTGTCGATCTCCGCGTGCACGGGCGTGCCGACGGTGATCTCACCGGAGCGGACGGTGCCCCGGTGCACGATGAGGCCGGGCAGCGGCGCCTGCACGTCGTTGATCTCGATCTCCGCGCCGTCGGCCTTGATCACGCCGGAGTCGGGAAGCTGGCCGCCGCCCTCGGCGTAGAACGGGGTCCGGTCGAGGACGACCGCGACCTGCGAGCCCTTGCCCGCGGCCGGCACCGGCGCGCCGTCGGTGCCGAGCAGGCCGACCACGGTCGCCTCGCCGGAGGTCTCGTCGTACCCGGTGAAGGTGATCGTGCCCGCCTTCTCCAGCAGGCTCGCGTAGACCGAGATGTCGGCGTTGCCGGTCTTCTTCTCCCGCGCGTCCTTCTTGGCCCGGTCCCGCTGCTCGCCCATCAGCCGGCGGAAGCCTTCCTCGTCCACCGACAGGCCCTGTTCGGAAGCCATCTCCAGGGTGAGGTCGATCGGGAAACCGTAGGTGTCGTGGAGCTGGAACGCCTGGTCGCCGGAGAGGACCTTGCCCTTGCGCCGCTTGGTCTCCTCCACCGCCACGTCGAAGATGGCGGTGCCGGTGCGCAGCGTGCCCGCGAAGGTGCTCTCCTCGGTGTCAATGACCTGGTGGATCTGCGTGGCGTCGTGGCGCAGTTCGGGGAACTGCTCGCCCATGACGTCGATGGTGACGGCGGTGAGATCGTGCATGAACCCCGTGTCGCCGCTGGCTCCCCCGCCGCGCTGCGCGCCGGAGAGCAGGCGGAGGTTGCGGATGGACCGGCGCAGCAGGCGCCGCAGCACGTAGCCGCCGCCCTCGTTGCCGGGCCGGACCCCGTCCTCGACCAGCATGACGGCGCTGCGGACGTGGTCGGCGACGACCCGCAGGGCCACGTCGGAGCGGGCGTCGCTCCCGTAGTCCTGCTCGGTCAGCTCCGCGGCCTTGGACAGGATCTTGAACGTGGTGTCGATCTCGTAGATGTTGTCGACGCCCTGCAGCAAGGAGGCCATCCGCTCCAGGCCCATGCCGGTGTCGACGTTCTTGAACGGCAGCGAGCCGGCGATGTCGAAGTCGGTCTTGGACCGGACGGCGGACAGCTGGTCCTGCATGAAGACCAGGTTCCAGACCTCCAGGTACCGGTCCTCGTCGGCTTCGGGGCCTCCGTCGCGGCCGTAGGCGGGGCCCTTGTCGAAGTAGATCTCCGAGCAGGGGCCGCCGGGGCCGGGAACGCCCATCGACCAGTAGTTGTCGGCGGGGCCGCGGCGCTGGATCCGGCTCTCGGGCACGCCGACCTTGTCCCGCCAGATCGCGTACGCCTCGTCGTCGCCGTGGAGCACGGTCGCCCACAGCTTCGACTCGTCGAAGCCGAAGCCGCCGTCGGACTGCGACTTCGTCAGCAGCTCCCACGCGTACGGGATGGCCTCTTCCTTGAAGTAGTCCCCGAACGACCAGTTGCCCAGCATCTGGAAGAACGTCGCGTGGCGGGTGGTCTTGCCGACCTCTTCGATGTCGAGGGTCCGCACGCACTTCTGCACGTCGGCGACCCGCCGGGCCGGCGGGGTCTGCTGCCCGAGCAGGTACGGCTTGAACGGCTGCATCCCGGCGACCACGAACAGCAGCGTCGGATCGTCGGCGACGAGGCTGGCCGAGGGCACGATCAGGTGCCCCTGCGCCTCGAAGTACGCCAGGTAACGGCGGGCGATCTCTGCCGACTGCATCAGCGGCCATCCTTTACGTCTGTGCTTGTGCTTGGTGGAAGGTTAGGCGCTTCCGGGTCGGGCTGACGAGCGATATACAGCTCCATGCCCTCCCGCACGTCGCGCGTGAAGCTGTGGGCGTCCCGGCTGAACCTGACGGTGGAGCGGATCAGGCCGCGCTTCACCTTCCGTGAGCGGGGGCTGCCTTCCAATTTGCCCGACACGGTGCGCCCGGCGGAGACGACACGCCGGTAGCCCCAGATCCCGCCGGCGGCCCCGACGGTCAGCCAGAAACCGCGGCGGATCACTGGCGGGCCTTCTTCTTATTCCGAACGGACCTTCGTTTCGGTGCCGCCGCGGGCAGCTCAGCGGTCCTTTTGTCGCTCTGCACCACTCGCTGCTCGCTCGCCGCGGCGCGCCGCGGCGGATGCGTGTCGGCCACGACCTGGCCCGGGAGCGTCCGCTTGTCGCTGTTCTTGCTGCGCAGGACGACGGCGTGCTTGACCCCGTAGGCGACCGCGGCCGCCTTGCCGGCGGGCCCGCTGACCACCGCGCCCGCCATCGTGCGCCCGAACGAGGACAGCGCGTTGACCTGGTCGCTGAGCTCGTTCATCCCGGCGCCCAGCTTGTCCATGCTGGAGGTGACGGTCTCGGTCCGGTCCAGGGTGGCGTTGGTCCGCTCGATCGCCGCGCTGGCCTGCTGGATCAGCGATTCCTGCCCGTCCGCGGTCTCCTTGAGGAGCTTCCCCGCGGCTCCGATGATCCCGGACATCCTGATGGCGATGATCACCACCGTCAGCACGAGAACGGCGAAGCTCACCGCCGCTATCAGTGCGGCGATGCCGATCGTGGTCATAGAGTGCTCCCCTTGTCGTCGCCAGCCGCGTGATCGTCGGAAGCACGATCCGGGCGGGGCCGCAGGATGGCGCGGATCCGTTCCGATCTTTCGGCGAAGCGGGCTTCCATGCCGTGGCTGGTCGGCTCGTAATACACGTGGTCCGCCACCTCGTCGGGCGCGTACCGCTGGGCCACGATGCCTTCAGGCCGGTCGTGCGGGTAAATGTAGCCTTCACCGTGGCCGAGCCGTTCGGCACCAGCGTAATGGGCATCGCGCAGGTGCGGGGGCACTGCCCCGATAAGTCCGGCTTTCACGTCGGCCTGCGCGGCGCCGATCGCCCTGACCACGGCGTTGGACTTCGGCGCCAGCGAGATGTGGATCACTGCCTGGGCCAGGTTGATCCGGGCCTCGGGCAGGCCCACCATCTCGACGGCCTGCGCGGCGGCCACCGCGGCCGGCAGGGCGGTCGGATCGGCCATGCCGACGTCCTCGCTGGCATGCACGATGAGGCGCCGGGCGATGAACCGGGGATCCTCCCCGGCCTCGATCATCCGGGCCAGGTAGTGCAGCGCCGCGTCGGCGTCACTGCCCCGCATCGACTTGATGAACGCGCTGATCACGTCGTAGTGCTGGTCGCCGTCCCGGTCGTAGCGGACCGCGGCCTTGTCCACGGCGCTGGAGACGGTCTCGGTGGTGATGTGCTCGCTGCCCAGGGCCGAGGCCTCGAGATAGGTCAGGGCGCGGCGGCCGTCGCCGCCCGCCAGCCTCACCAGGTGCTCGAGCGCGTCGTCGTCGAGGGCGACGGTCTTGCCGAGACCGCGCTCGTCGGCCAGCGCCCTGGAGATCAGGCCGCGGATGTCGTCGTCGGTGTGGGACTGCAGCGTGAGCAGCAGGGACCGCGACAGCAGCGGGGAGACCACGGAGAAGGACGGGTTCTCGGTGGTGGCGCCGATGAAGGACACCCAGCGGTTCTCCACCGCCGGCAGCAGCGCGTCCTGCTGGGTCTTGCTGAACCGGTGCACCTCGTCGACGAACAGGACGGTCTGGCGGTTGTGCATGGACAGGTCGCGCTTGGCGGCGTCCACGGCGGCGCGGACGTCCTTGACCCCGGCGGTGACGGCGGACAGTTCGGTGAACTTCCGCTTGGTGACCTGGCTGACGACGTAGGCCAGGGTGGTCTTGCCGGTCCCCGGGGGACCCCACAGCACCAGCGACATCGGCGCGTCGTTGTCGATGAGCTTGCGGAACGCGGTACCGGGCGCGGTCAGGTGCCGCTGGCCGACCACCTCGTCCAGGGTGCGGGGCCGCATCCGCACGGCGAGCGGAGCGGCGCCCGCCGCCGCCCGCTCCCCGGCTTCATCGAACAAACTGTCCACGTTTTGACCCTACCCGGCTTATGTTCGCGATTTCCGCTGTTATGACAGCAGAGACCGCGAACTTAGCGGAGGTGCGGCCGCTACGGCTGGTGCGACGGAGCGGGCGGCTTTCCGGGAGCGCGGCCCGCCGGCTTGGCGTCGATGCCGGCTTCCTTGCGCTGGGCCGCCGTGATCGGCGTCGGGGCGCCGGTCATCGGGTCGCCGCCGGACGCCGTCTTCGGGAAGGCGATGACGTCGCGGATGGTCTCGGCGCCGGCCAGCAGCATGATGGTCCGGTCCCAGCCGAGGGCGATGCCGCCGTGCGGCGGCGGGCCGAACTTGAACGCGTCCAGCAGGAACCCGAACTGCGACTGGGCCTCCTCCTCCGACAGCCCGATCAGCTCGAAGACCTGCTTCTGCAGGTCCTGGCGGTGGATACGGATCGATCCGCCGCCGATCTCGTAGCCGTTGCAGACCAGGTCGTAGGCGTCCGACAGCGCCCCGCCGGGCTCGGCGGTGAACTTGTCGGTCCACTCCGGAAGCGGCGACGTGAAGGGGTGGTGGATGGCGGTCCAGCCGCCGTCGTCGGTCTGCTCGAACATCGGGAAGTCGACGACCCAGAGGAACGACCACTGGGACTCGTCGATCAGGTCGCAGCGGCGGCCGATCTCCAGGCGCGCGGCGCCGAGCAGTTCCTGCGACGCGGTGGTCTTGCCCGCGGCGAAGAAGATGGCGTCCCCGGGCTTCGCGCCGGTGGCGGCGGCCAGTCCGTCGCGCTCGGCGTCGGACAGGTTCTTGGCCACCGGGCCGCCGACGGAGCCGTCGGAGGAGATCAGCACGTAGGCCAGGCCCCTGGCTCCGCGGGACTTGGCCCAGTCCTGCCAGCCGTCCAGTTCCTTGCGGGTCTGGGAGGCCCCGCCGGGCATCACGACCGCGCCGACGTACGGGGCCTGGAAGATCTTGAACCCGGTGCCGGAGAAGTAGGCGGTCAGGTCGGTGATCTCCTGGCCGAAGCGGAGGTCCGGCTTGTCGGAGCCGTACTTGCTCATCGCTTCGGCGTAGGCCATCCGGGGCAGCGGCAGCGGAACCTCGTACCCGGTGATCTCCCGCCACAGCGTGGCGATGATGTCCTCGGCGACCGCGAGGACGTCCTCGCGGTCCACGAACGACATCTCGACGTCGATCTGGGTGAACTCCGGCTGCCGGTCCTTGCGGAAGTCCTCGTCGCGGAAGCAGCGGGCCAGCTGGTAGTACCGTTCCAGTCCGCCGACCATGAGCAGCTGCTTGAACAGCTGCGGCGACTGCGGCAGCGCGTACCAGTTGCCCGGCTGGAGCCGGACCGGCACCAGGAAGTCACGGGCCCCCTCGGGGGTGGACCGGGTCAGGTACGGCGTCTCGATGTTGACGAACCGGTGCTTATCCATCACCGAGTTCAGCAGGTACGCCGCCTGGGAACGGACGCGGAGCGCGCGGGCCATCGCCTCGCGGCGGACGTCCAGGTAGCGGTACTTGATCCGGACGTCCTCGGAGACGTCGACGTCGCCCTCTACCGGGAACGGCAGCGGCTCGGCCTCGGACAGCACCTCGACCTCGCTCGCCACGACCTCGACGGAGCCGGTGGGCAGCTCGGGGTTCTCGTTGCCCTCGGGGCGGACCCGCACCTCGCCGGTAACCTTCACGCAGAACTCGGCGCGCAGGTCATGCACGCTCTCCTCGTCGCGCACGACGACCTGGGCGACGCCGCTGGCGTCCCGCAGGTCGAAGAAGACCACGCCGCCGTGGTCGCGCCGCCGCGCCACCCAGCCCGCCAGTACTACCCGCTCCCCCGCGTGCTCCGCACGCAGCGTCCCGGCCTCGTGGGTCCGGATCATCGTTGGTTCTCCAGTCTGTGGATAAGCGTTCCGCGTTGCCCCCGTCGGGGCGGGTCTACAGGCCCTTCGGGGCCGGCTTGAGGCCGGACAGGAAGGGGTTGGTCGCGCGCTCGGCCCCGATCGTCGTCTGCGGGCCGTGCCCGGGCAGGACCAGCGTCTCGTCCGGCAGGACCAGGGTGCGCTCCAGGCTCCGGAGGATCTCGGAGTGGTCGCCGCCGGGCAGGTCGGTGCGGCCGATCGAGCCCGCGAACAGCAGGTCGCCGCTGAACAGCACGGTATCGTCGTCCGCCGGGGCCGCGAACGTCACCGAGCCCTGGGTGTGGCCGGGACGGTGGTCGACGGTGAAGTCCATCCCCGCCAGGGTCATCGTCATCCCGTCGGACAGTTCCTTCACGTCGTCGGGCTCGGTGAATTCCAGGCCGCCGAAGAGCTGCTGGCCCGGGCCGAGCGACAGCCCCTTCCCCGGGTCCGACAGCAGGTCCCGGTCGTCCGGGTGGATGTAGGCCGGGACGTCCTTGGCCCCGCACACCGGCGCGACCGACCAGACATGGTCAATGTGACCGTGGGTGAGCAGCACCGCGATAGGCTTGAGCCGGTGCCTGGCGAGGATCTCCTCAATGCCGGGCTCGGCGTCCTGCCCGGGATCGATGATCACGCATTCCTCGCCCGCGGCCGGCGCCACTACGTAACAATTAGCGGCGAAGGAACCTGCGGGAAATCCTGTTACGAGCACGCAGTCAGCGTACCGACTGCCGGGCGACTGCTGCGAACCGATAACGACGGTACCGATCCGCAGCTCAGACGGGTACGATTCCCGGACGATCGCCCGTAATCGCCGCAGGGACGGACGTTTCGCTCATCGACGCGAAACAGGGGCTGTAGCAGGAGGTCAGGACACGTGCCGGGGAGTCAGGAACGGCAGCGCAGGCGCGCCCGCGAGCGTTTCGAGCGTCAACGGGAAGTGCGGCGCCAGCACCAGCGCGTGATCCGCAAGCGGGCCGGGATCGCCCTGGCCGTGATCCTCGTACTCGGGCTGGCCGGGGGCCTGACCGCGGCGTTCGCCGGCGGCTCCCCTTCGAAGACCGCGGCCGCCCCGAAGCCGTCGGCGTCCGCGGCGGCGGTCACCGAGCCGGCCACCCACTGCACGTACGCCAAGTCGTCCAGCGGGGCCGTCGTCAAGACGAGCCTTCCTCCGTCGGCGCCCGACTACAAGTCGGCCTACACGGCGACGATCAACACGAACCTGGGGCCGGTCTCCGTCAAGCTGGCCAACTCCAAGGCCACCTGCGCCGTCAACTCGTTCACGCACCTGGCCTCGGCGAACTTCTGGAACAGCACCCAGTGCCACCGCGTCTCCGACAGCGGCGGGCTGTACATGCTGCAGTGCGGCGACCCGACGGCGAAGGCGTCACAGGCCCTGTCCTGCTCCTCGTCCACGCTGGGCACGGGCGGTCCCGGCTACACGTTCGCGGACGAGAACCTCAAGGGCGCCACCTACCCGGCCGGCACGGTCGCGATGGCCAACAGCGGGCCGAACACCAACGGCAGCCAGTTCTTCCTGGTCTTCGGCAAGACCTCGCTGCCCGCGAGCTACACCCCATTCGGGACCATTACCTCCGGGCTGGATATCCTCCAGAATGTAGCCAAAGCCGGAACTTCATGTTCCTATTCGGCCGGCGGGGGCGTTCCCAAGAAGAAGGTCGTCATCAAGAACGTCACGATACGCAAGGTCTGACACACCGCACCGCCGTCCCGCACGGGACGGCATCAGAACACCAGGAGGTTCCCCGTGACCACCGCCAACGATCCGTGGGGTCGGGTAGACGACGACGGAACGGTCTACGTGCGCACCGCCGAGGGCGAGCGGGTCATCGGCTCGTGGGCCGCGGGGAGCCCGGAGGAAGCCCTGGCGTTCTACCGGCGCAAGTTCGCCTCGCTGGAGACCGAGGTCTCCCTGCTCGAGCAGCGCCTGACCTCGACCGAGATCGCCCCGGGCCAGGCCGCCTCCGCCGTGGAGAAGCTCCGGACCCACATCGCCGAGGCCAGCGCCATCGGCGACCTCGACGGCCTCGCCCGGCGCCTGGACGGCCTGACCAAGCGGGTCGACGAGCGCCGCGAGGAGGTCAAGCACGCCCGGGAGAACGCGCGCGAGGCCGCCAAGGACATCAAGGAGCGGATCGTCGCCGAGGCCGAGCGGATCGCCGTCGAGGCCACCCACTGGAAGGCCAGCGGCGAGCGGATGTCCCAGCTGCTGGAGGAGTGGAAGGCGGCCCCGCACGCCGACCGGTCGGTGGAGGCGGTGCTGTGGAAGCGCCTGTCGGCCGCCCGTAACCAGTTCACCAAGCGGCGCAAGGCCTACTTCAGCAACCTGGAGGCCGACCGGGAGCAGGTGCGCCAGCACAAGGAGCGCCTGATCGCCGAGGCGGAGTCGATGAGCGGCTCCACCGACTGGGGCAACACCGCCCGCGCCTACCGCGACCTGATGCAGGAGTGGAAGGAAGCGGGGCGAGCCAGCCGCGAGGCCGAGAACGACCTGTGGAAGCGGTTCCGGGGCGCTCAGGACAAGTTCTTCGACGCCCGCTCCGAGGCGTTCGCCGCCCGCGACGCCGAGTTCGCCGGCAACGCCGAGGTCAAGGAGGAGATCCTCAAGGAGGCGCAGGCCCTGCTGCCGGTCACCGACCTCAAGGCCGCCCGGACCAGGCTGCGGGACGTCCAGGAGCGCTGGGAGGCCGCGGGCATGGTGCCCCGGGACCAGCGGGAGCGCCTGGAGTCCGGGCTCCGCAAGGTGGAGGACGCGGTCCGCAAGGCCGAGGACGCCAAGTGGAAGCGCACCAACCCCGAGGCCGTGGCCCGGGCCGAGGACGCGGTGAACCAGCTCAAGTCCGGGATCGCGGACCTGGAGGAGAAGCTGGCCAAGGCCCAGCAGCGCGGCGACGACAAGGCCATCCGCAAAAACGAAGAGGCTCTCACCGCCCGCCGCGAATGGCTCGTCGAAGCCGAGAAGACGCTCAACGAGTTCAGCGGTTAACGACACCAGCGCCGCCATCGCCACATCCCCCTCGCACGCCACATCCCCCTCGCGAGCCACATCCCCTCGCGACAGCGACGGGACCGGTGAAGGCGCCATAGCGGCACCTTCGGTCCCGGCGCGGGCGTCGGGTGAGGTGGCGGACTAGCTGGTCATGCGGTAGACGTCGTAGACGCCGTCCACCCCGCGCACCGCGCGGAGGACGGCGCCGAGGTGCTTGGGATCGCCCATCTCGAAGCTGAACCGGCTGATGGCGACCCGGTCCCGTGACGTGGTCACCGACGCCGACAGGATGTTCACGTGCTGCTCCGACAGCACGCGGGTGACATCGGCCAGGAGCTTGGTGCGGTCCAGGGCCTCGACCTGGATGGCGACCAGGAACACCGACGCATCGCTCGGCGCCCAGCGGACGGGGACCATCCGCTCCTTCTGGGTGTCGGTGAGATGCGACAGGTTCGGGCAGTCCACGCGGTGCACCGAGACCCCGTGGCCGTGGGTGACGAACCCGGAGATGTCGTCGCCGGGCACCGGGGTACAGCACTTCGACAGCCGCACCCACACGTCCGAGGCCCCTTCGACTTCGACCCCGGACTCGGTCGTGCTGTGCGGACGCCGTTCCCGCAGCGCGGTCACCGGTGTCGCGGCCTCGGCCAGGTCGTCGGCCGGGCCCCCGACCAGGTCCACCAGCCGGGACACCACGGACTGGGCGCTGATCCGGCCCTCGCCGACGGCCGCGTACAGCCCGGACACGTCCGGGTAGCGCAGGTCGCGGGCCAGGGTCCGGAGCGTGTCCGCGCTGGTCATCCGCTGCAGGGGCAGGCCCTGCTTGCGCATCACCCGGGCGATCTGGTCCTTGCCGGCGTCGACGGCGGCCTCGCGCCGCTCCTTGGTGAACCACTGGCGGATCTTGTTCCGGGCCCGGGCGCTCTTGACGAAGTCGAGCCAGTCCCGGTTCGGCCCCGCCTCGGCGGCCTTGGAGGTGAAGATCTCGACGGTGTC
>Ga0131853_10012408_pt1 | contig 15610 bp, 9 predicted proteins | sample TergutLab28metaG_FD_92764 | JGI IMG/M metagenome (GOLD analysis project Ga0131853, IMG submission 92764) | Labiotermes labralis P1 segment gut microbial communities from Petit-Saut dam, French Guiana - Lab288 P1 (version 2) (version 2) | ecosystem: Host-associated > Arthropoda: Insects >...
AATGAACTTAAATTTTCCCGACATATTTTCGAATAATAAACATCTAATTTTATGACCATTCATGCAGTGGGAGCCGCATTGTTCCATGTGGACAGACAAGCATGACGAAGCCAATAGTCGCTTTTCGCAATGTTACTAACGCGCCTAGAAACCAGTCCGTATATGATGTTCCGGGAAATAATTGGTATTCATTCAGTGAATCGTGTGCAAAAAATACACACTCTGAGGCAAAATGTAAAATTTTTTAGTGTTCCAGCAGGCAGCGCACATTCTTAACACTGGGAAGGTCGTAATAAAACTACAAATGTTACATTTTTGTGAAATTTGAGGTTCTTTTGGCGGTGGCTGAAAAATGTTGTCTTTTATTACACGGAAAAGTGTATCCCGTTATTCCAGCAAACTGTATTTCGAAGGACTCTGCTGCCTCCATCTTCAAGACAGAATAATATGACACGCTGAACTCCTGGTTCCTATCCGTACTCTTCTACCATACCGACACTTTCATTGCTTCTTCTCTTCGCATCTTCTTTCCACCTTTTATTTCTTATCCTCCTGAATCTCCTTCACTTCCCTCCCGTCGTAAAAAGACAACAGCGAATCCTTTAAAAGCCGTTCCTTTTTACATATTCCTCCAACTCTTTTCATCTCATTGGTTTTACTGAGCGCTACACTGGTTCGCCTATGCTTCCGAACACTCCCCCCCCCCCCCAAAAACCCTCCCCCTCTTTCCCCCTTTTTTCCCCTTTTTCCCCCCCCCCCCAACACCCCCCCCCCCCCCCTCCCCCCCCCCCCGAATAATCTTCCGTATCATCTCGCTTATTTCCTCGTGTTCTCCCAGCACCAATGTACCCGCCTCCCCCGTATAGCGACGCCGTTACGAAATGGCTGCTTGACCACTTATGGCCCCAACAAAGTCTCTACCTTTCTTTACATCTCGTTCCCTTTTCTCGGCACGGGTTATTCGTTTACCTCGACGACAGAGGCGGCAGATTCTTCCAAATCATCGTTAAATAGCTGCCACACTGCATGGCTTCATATACCAGATGACAACAATCATTATTATTGGTTTTGTAACTTATGTTTCTTTCTGACTGGCATCTATAGTTTTTTCAATATCAGTGCCCATATGCCTTCCTACCTCTTCTGCAATTACACGCTATTTATATTTATTAAACACAATTTCGTTACCAAGCCGTATTGGCTTTTTTCAACCAAAATCAGTGAAAAATATTACTGGAGCATAAATGTAATAGCGGACGTGTAAAGGTATCTAGGGTTTGCACCGTGGCGGTAGGTGTGAGGTATCATCGTGCAAAGTGTGACTGTGTGTGAGGATGTGAGGTATGAAGGTGTGAGTGTGAGGATGTGAGGTATGATGGTGTGAGGATGTGAGTGTGAGGATGTGAGGTATGATGGTATGAGGTGTGAGGATGTGAGGTATGATGGTGTGAGGATGTGAGGTATGATGGTACGAGGATGTGAGGTATGATGGTGTGAGGTGTGATGGTGTGAGGATGTCAGGTATGAGGTATGAGGATGTGAGGTATTATGGTATGAGGTGTGAGGATGTGAGGTATGATGGTGTAAGGATGTGAGGTATTATGGTATGAGGTGTGAGGATGTGAGGTATGATGGTATGATGGTGTGAGGTGTGAGGTAGGACGGTATGAAGTGTGAGGATGTGAGGTATGATGGTGTGAGGTGTGAGGATGTGAGGTATGACGGTATGAGGTGTGAAGATGTGAGGTATGATGGTGTGAGGTGTGAGGATGTGAGGTATGGTGGTGTGAGTATGTGAGGTTTGATGGTGTAAGGATGTGAGGTATAATGGTGTGAGGCGTGAGGTGTGAGTGTGAGGTATGTCGGTGTGAGGTATGTTGGTGTGAGGTGTGCGGATGTGAGGTACGTTGGTGCGAGGTGTGAGGAATTGAGGAATGATGTTTTGATTGTGTGAGGTGTGAGGTATGTTGGTGTGAGGTATGAGGATGTGCGGTATGATCGTGTGAGGTGTGAGGATGTGAGGTATGATGGGGTAACCTCCTAAGCTATTTTCGGAACTCCAGAAAATATATCCCGGAAGACTGTTGCCTTCATAATCACAGATGAGATAAACTCTAATTTAAACCACAAATTATCTGCTTCCTTGACAATTATAGACGCTCGATACAACTCGATTGCACCCTAGCACAGCTTCTTTCTATGACCAATGACTAGTTCAGATTGACCTTATCAACGCCGTTTCTTCGTGCGCCCCCGATATGGCATGTTAATTAACGTTCACACATGTCCCATTTCTTGGTGGTCCTGAAAGCATTTTATCAACACTCGTGCGCCCACCTTCCGAATCTTCCTATGCATTTGTAAAATTTTGCCTTTTATATATCTGTCATAACTACAATTCTTCCGTTATAGTTCTCATAATTCATCATACTTTGTAACTATACGGGTAACATTAAACACAATTTTATTCTTCTCGTAAATTCTAATTCAAGAAGCAGACATGTTGGCTTTTCGCTATATCACAAATACCCAAAATACTATTAAAACCAGACAGGTGCGACAGAGGAATCATTCATTTTATGTCATAATATTTATCTTGGTAATTAACCAACTTGATGCACAAAATTTTTGTTTTACAATAAGTTTATTTCATGCCTGTACATGTTTCGAGCACATGTGCTCATCATCAGGAGGTCAAAATTGCTTTATACAGCCTCTGGTATCATCACACTCTGAAGGTGGCTGTCCAGTGCACAGGTTGAGAGAGGAGTCCTCTCTCAACCTGTGCACAGGACGGCCACCTATAAGTGTGATGAAACCGGAGGCTGTATAATAAAATTTCGACCTCCTGATGATGAGCACATAGTGCTCGAAACATGCAGAGGCATGGTATAAACTTATTGTAAAACAAAAATTTTGTGCATCAAGTTGGTTAATTACTAAGATAAATATACTGAGATGCACTGTCAGCGAAATATCAAAATGAATGTCATAATGTTTCAGCAATGTCACGTTACTTCTGGTAACGTGACTCAGACTGACTTGACCTTCTGACCTTTCGTCTTACAGCCCTGCATCACGGTGTATCATGAGAGAAAGACCGTGCGGAAATGAGAGTTCAAGACTTTATTGTATTATTTTGTTGTTTGATGCGTTATGACCTAAACCATAGGCAAATAAAAATATCATTTGTAGAAATTTGCTGAAGGATGGAAAACTTCCATAAATAAAAAAGACGTTTAAAGCTCTAAGCCTGTAGCTTGTTAAAGCAGTATCAACTTGTCGATGTAGAGGCCAGTCGCCTTGCGGTGGAAAGGAAAAAAAATAATAAAGAGCGAAAGGTCAATCACAGTTAACAGGAAGAACTCTCCACATCGTTCCATAAACATGATCGTTAATGTCAAGATTTGTATCTACGAAAACTTTTCGATTCCAAGAATTTATTTCTCTTTTTCAGAGTATGAAAATGAAGGGCGACGCTCGCACGCACTCAAGTCACTGTTCTGTTATGAATGCTAAACAGTGCTAAACAATTAGTCTTTTTTTTTTACCAACTTGATGCACAAATTCTTTATTTTCATTCATTTATTATATTCCTATACATGTTTCGAGAACTTTTATGCTCATCTTCAGGAGGACAAATTGTATTAGTGCAGTGTCTAGTATCGTCACCCTCTTTAGTTGACTGTTCAGTACACAGGTTACGAGAGTGACGATACCAGACGCTGCACTAATACAATTTGTCCTCCTGAAGATGAGCATAAAAGTGCTCGAAACATGTATAGGAATATAATAAATGAATGAAAATAAAGAATTTGTGCATCAAGTTGGTAAAAAAAAAGATTATCGTATATAAAAAAAGTGCTAAACAATTCTGCTCTCCGTGGCTCTTCAAGAGCTCCGCTAACTACTCATGACCACTATCAACTCAAAAACACTAAATTATTTATTCTGCTGGGCAAGATGCCCTAACTAATCTAACGATCTGTGTCTGGTGGGTCTTCATGAACTTCCTGACTCCCAAGTTCAGTAAACATTCTCCAACACAGAACTGATATCAGTGTTTTATAAACGGTTTGTATATGATTTTAAGTGTTATGTTCTTTGCACGTGAATGAATCTTCCTTTTTTTCCTCTTTATGTTTCGGCAGGCCACAATACAGGACAAATTAATCGGTCCATTGATCTCAAGCAAGTTTTCCTTTACAACCCTTTCCAAACCCAAAGCAGTTGCTGTTGACGTTATGAAAACAAAAACACTGCCAAGAACCCAGTTCCCCATTAACATGCATTGCAACGATCGCACATAAACTTAATGCTGCTTGGTCACAATGGTACAAAAAATTCGTCAGACAAGAATACATGCAGATTTACAATTACTTTAGTGGCTTCCCCTTCTTACGAACGATAAGATTTAAGTATTTTGATGTTTTGCTGACGGTGCATCTAAGTATAATCTAAGTAATTAACCAACTTAATGCAAAAAATCTTGTTTTATAATAAGTTTATTATATGCCTCTACATGTTTCGAGCACTATGTTCACATCATCAGTAGGTCAAAATTGTATTATACAGCATCTGGTATCATCACACCTGTAGGTGGCCGTCCGGTGCACAGGTTGAGAGAGTCCTCTCAACCTGTGCACCGGACGGCCACCTACAGGTGTGATGATACCAGATGCTGTATAATACAATTTTGACCTCCTGATGATGAGCATATAGTGCTCGAAACAAGTAGAGGCATATAATAAACTTGTTATAAAACAAGATATTGAGCATTAAGTTGGTTAATTACTAAGATTTAAGTAGCCAACAAAATAGCAGAGGTCCAGTGTTATGAGGGTAGGATATACTTTAGACATTGTCTGTTAAGCAAAATATACACCTCGTAGCCATGTACATGAAGACTACATGAGCGAGAAAGCTGTCTTAATCTTTTGACTTGTATTCTGGGAGTCCTTGGTTTGAATCTCAGACCGAAACTCAAATTTCTCGAATCTCCATTCCCTCCAGCACAGTTCCTCACATTAGTCCATGGTCACTCCTTTCAAATTCTTCACTCACTAAAGATCCTATTGTTCGACACGATATTCTGTTGTTAAAAGAAAGACAAATAAGTAATAGATTGCTCAGCGAGGCACAATAGATCAATTCAAAGGCATGTCAAGATTTCTGCGTGTTTATACTTAACTGGCATTGCTAAACCGAGAGGCTAGCGGCATACATGGTACGACCGCTCTTCTTACGCCGTCCCTTTTGTAAGAATATTCATCTTTTACAATTAAGCATATGGAAAAGCGGAAACCAGAGTGACTCAACATGATATAAAGGACCAAAAATTTCAAAATATTATTTTGCTTTTGAAGCGCAGCAGCCCAACTCGGGCCCAGGTCACCTCACTTTTGGGGTTTGTAGATGACACACACAGGCTGCTACCTTCACAGCACACAACAAACAAAAGAAACGTAACAGGCGAACATCCATTCCTTCAGCAGGATTCGATCCCGCGATTCCAGCAATCAAGAGATTTCAGACCTATGCTTTAGACCGCACAGCCAACGATATCGGCTCCAAATACTAATACGTTAACAAAATTAATAAGGAACATGCACAGGTATTAATAAATAATACAGCTTGCGCACAGAAACAAACCGATCAAGGAGATTAGAAAGACTAATAAAATCAACATAAAGCCTAAAGTGATGGTAATACCAGACAGAACTAAGCGTACAGGAAAAGTAATACCACAATGAACTTCGAGACTTTCGATGCTATGGTGCGGAATGGATTCAGTTGGCTAAATTTAGGGCCTTGCGGTGCGCGTTTGTAAAAACCAAAAGGAACTTCTGGGTCCCATATATGGCTGGGAATTCGTCACGCCGATCTACTGCCAACTTCTTAATAAGGAACCTGCTTCATGAAATGGCTTATCTTAATGCTGTAACAAATCTCAGTTTTATCACATTCTTTAGTAAACAAAATTGAGATACAGTCTTAAAATTAGTTTGAGAGCTGCACAGATCTCAAAACATCTTGGTAAGCAGTCGACCACTAGCGGAGAAAAGCCACAATCTAAATCGTTCATACAAAGGTAGGGTTACGGCCACTTTGTTAACTAGATACGGCGTCGGAAAAAATTGTCATTACAAGTGGAGTAAGTGCCGTTGGCAGCTTGACAAACTCTATTTAATACATTCTGCTTGTGATGTAAAATTGTGTTGGGGTTCTTATTATTCAAGTCGATGGACAGAACGAAAAGGAAACGATTTATGGCCTGACCTCATTTCTGCACACTTCCACACAGGCTACTATGCAATTCGTATTACTAGCCATTCTCTTTTCCTGGTTTTATTTTATGTACTTGGTAGTGAAAAGGTAAGATATGTCTCTTTCTAACGAAAGAGACATATCTTTAATTCTCAGAATAATCAGAAATGCGTAGATTATTCGACAACAACTAATATAGGGGATAAGATCTGATTTTTTTAAGTGTCTGCGACAGTACAATACACGCGTTAAATTTTTTAGCTTTCCCGAATTCTTGGCCTTTCAAGGTTCAGTCATGCATTCAAACCAAAGGACAGAATTTCCAGCAGCTTTCCTGAGCTCCCTGTCAAGGTTACATTAGGCTGAATTCCTACAAATTCCATGAAAATTGCGTGCCTAAAATACAGTGTTACCTTTCTCGTCACCTTCACGCACGCTTCCCTTTCTCGCTATCACAGTAGTTGCGACCTTATGTTTAAAGATAAATTTCCCTTCATTGCAGTAGTAGAACAGGGTCCTTAAATTCATTGTTTATAGCCACAAATCACACTGCACACTTGTAAGTTCATTCAGTTAAACTGATATCCATTATCTGTTCTGGAGAACTTAAGTATTTAAATCGCAAATATGAATGCGTAAAGGTAAAGCAGTCCCATTGCAGGCCTTGAGTGGCCCAGAGGGTTCCAGGAAGTTAAGGTTCCCACATTTCATGACAACGGCACAGGATGGTTGTAAGGTTGTCAGCCTTGCGCACCGGCTGCCTTTACCCCCAGGAAATGCTCCTAGTACTTATTTTTGTTTGAGGTTGAGTCGACCCCAGGACCATAGTGCGATCGGAAGGATTTTATGTCAATTATAAATTCCAATGACACCAACTGGGATCGAACCAGCAACCTTCCGATTTGTAGCACAACACCTTAACCAATATGCCACCGCATGTCAATGGGTATTAGAATAAATAACAAGAAAAAAACGAACGCCAATAGTCACTTCCCCTTTCCCCTTGCAGAAACAAATGTGTTGTTGTGAAGTTATTCAAAGCACGTGGTTCAAACTTTATGATTTAAATAAACCACCTTCAAAATGTTTGAAATTATAACCATATTTTTTGGTACCTGCACATGGCTGTTCTTTTGTACAGTTAGTTGTGTGCCGGGTGTCCTACTTATCTCTTTACACAGACACAATACTTCATTAGAAATAATTGATTAGGAGAAGTTCAACGCATGTGGTGGACACTTTGAATAAATTTACTGTCACCTTCCGTGGGCCGGGTAGCTCAGTCGGTATAGCGACTGACTACGGGCTGGAAGGTCCGGGATCGAATCCCGGTGGGGCCAGACCGGCCCTGGGGCCCACCCAGCCTCCTGTACAATGGATACCGGGCCTTTCTCGGGGGTAGAGGCGGACGGGACTTGGGGCTGATCCCCCACCCCCATCTAGTGCCGAAGGTACTAGAAAAGATTACAGCTATACTTCTACTCATCCTAAGGGCCTGGGTGGCCTATAAAAAGGGTGAAAACCTACCTACTGTCACTTTCCGCTGATGTTTAGTTACAAATTAAGGAGTGTTTTACTGAAACATTAGTAAAATCTCGGTAAACCGACTTCGAGGACACACGTACTTGTGATAATTAATGGAGTGAGATTTTAGATTCGTAAAATACATTTCATAATTGACGGGCATATGAAATTAAATTCCCTGAACAAAGTTAATAAGGGCCCCACAATGAAAATAACGAAGCATATGTCAGCACCTATCTAGCAAACTACGCGGCCACACATCCCAGATAACGGTAAACTTGAAGTTTAACATCGGGAAAAATCAAATCTCAGAAAACCAAGGTTTCCTTTCTCTTGAGAAACTGTCAGCGAAATTTACAGTAGGAACCTCAACCTGGGAAGTGTTCTGTATGCTCATATGTCACTGGCTGAGGCTTGTGACATAATTTAGACAGGATTTCCGTTACAAGTATGACATAGTTTCACCAACGGCGCCTTATATCAGTGCTCGGTAATGGAAGGTGCACAAGCAGCCTACGCGAGCTGCAGCAATTAAGCCGAATTACCTGTAATAAATGTGTTATCAAGTCTCCTACGTAGCGGTACTTCAGGACGACAGGATAATGAGCAAATTTCCCGACGCAACAAGAAAGATCAATCAACAGCATGAGTTTTCAAGCACATTGGTGTCGCATTGCCCTGCAAACACCTCATCAGACAGCAAGAATCATAACACTTAATTGCCATTACGCAATGGATCTGAAATATTTATGTAAAGTTCAGTTCAGACGGTCATGTGTTGGAAACATCATTCAGAAAACTTACACATTGCTAATTTTGAGTGTAGAAAAAATACCAATGTTTTAAGAGAAAGTAGTTTGCTATAAAGTTACGGACGTTTCGGAGAAAACTACTTCCTCAGATCCAAGAAGAGAGTGAGCATATTCAACACCGTTAAGAATTCAGATCTCACAACATATTCCTACACGGGGGAGATAATCTTTACCCTGAAGATGGAAGCTACAAACTCCTAAGAAACGACAGTAAATTTCTGAAAGTCTACAGGTTATCACATCCCAGAAGACAACAATATTCGTGCTTTGTCATATGCACTGCCGACAATTTTTAAAGTCTTCCGGAAGGGTGTTGATATATAAAGTCATGGTTGTGGTAAGAACAATTTCATGTTGGGATCCCAACATGTTTCGAGCACATGTGCTTGAAACATGTAGAGGCATGAAATAAACTTATTGTAAAACAAAAATTTTGTCCATCAAGTTGGTTAATTACTGAGATAAACATCATTTATTGTATGGAGGCTACATGTTTCGACCCTTTATAGGGTCATCATCAGGTCTTCTTTGGAATCAAGTCAGTGAATGTTGCGTACATGTTGGGATCCCAACTGTGCACAGTTGGGATCCCAACATGTACGCAACATTCATTGACTTGATTCCAAAGAAGACCTGATGATGACCCTATAAAGGGTCGAAACATGTAGCCTCCATACAATAAATGATGTGTTTGACGTATACTGTTTTTATCTTTTAATGTTTTACATCTGCACCGCTGCCTGTCTCTTCGTGCATGCTGTACTACTAATAAGGTGTAGGGCAGCTCAACGAAACTTGGCCTGTTCTAGCACACAGCCCCCTTCCAGCTCTCATGAACATAAACCACACACACATCCATTAATAAACTCGGGCAACTTTAAGCGTAATCGTGGCCACAAAACTGACTGGACTAACTACGTTTTCCCTTCTCCACGCCATCAGGACAAATTACGTCTTCTACAGGTGCAGAATTTCCCATCGCACGATAGTATATCACGCGCTGCACTTCATTTACCCATTTATCAAACACGTGATTTTAACACCCGGCCGTCATGACATGTGCGCGCCTTATTGATTGCCGATATGAAAATAATAGCTTAGTCGATAAACAAGGGAATGTGCGGTCGGCGGGAAACACCGACAATAACGAGGCCTGCCGAACGACTTGACGTAACACGAGCACCCCCAATCGTATGTGGAAAATCCCGGGTTAAATTCGTGGTCCTGCAACCTGCTGTCATAACATTTAGCCGCGACTTGTAATTAACGGCGATTATTTTAATTCGGTAGACGGTACAGCAACTAGCTAATAGGCTGCACAATCCGGTGATCGAATCCCGGTGGGGGACAAGATTTTCCGCACCCGTTCAAACCGGTCCTGGGTCCCACTCAGCCTCCTGTGCAAGGGTACCCGGTCCTCTTCCCTGGACGTAAAGCTACCTGGGAATGGCGTTGAACGCCCACCCTCGTCTAACGTCGAGGTTAAAGAAAGAGTACAGCTACAACTCTAGACCACTCTCTGGGCCTTCATGGCTTGTTCTACCGTGAACTTCACTGTATTAATACGGATGTGCCAGTTTCCCGCCACACCCTGTCCAATTCATTATTTATTAGGTCGCATAGTCGCAAAGAGCATCTATTAGTGTTGTCATGTCCGTCGCGGCTCGCACTGAACGGACTTCCGTGGAATCCTGTATTGGTTATTTTTACGAATATCTGCCAAGAAACTTGAAATTTGATAGAAATCGGACAAAAACATTAGGCAATTTACATAAAGACCCGAGTATGTTTTATTGTTGCCGGCGAAATGAATTCACCACAAAAGCATTATTGTGCAACATCCAATATTCTCATATAGTCTACAATGGTCTGTAGTTCAACAATACGCACACAACTCACTGTTGCATGTATCCTGCAACAATGGTTAGACGAAAGCTCCACAATATTACGTTACATGTACGCTATATTATCGGCCGCACTACAATTCTACAGGTGACCGCAGTAGCACAGTGGTTAAGGTGCTGTGCTACAAATTGGAAGGTCGCTAGTTCGATTCCAGGTGGTGTCATTGGAATTTTTAATTGACATAAACTTTCCGATCGCACCATGGTCCTGGGGTCGACCCATCCTCTAACAGAAATGAGTACCAGGAGCATTTCCTTAGGGTAAAGACGGCCGGTACATAAGGCTGACAACCTTACCACCATCCTGTGCCGTTATCATTAAATCAGGGGACTTTAAGTTCCTGGAACCCTCTGGGCCACTCCAAGCCTGTAACAGGACTACTTTACCTTTTACTACCATTTTACACTTCGTTTTAGCAACTGTATCTCCTTCGGAAGTACCCACAAAATGTGCACATACCGTGAAGTTATAAGTCTACCAGCATGTTCATCTCCATAAAAACAAGACGGTTTTGTTTAAACTTTTTATTGGAGACCGACGTGGCAACATAGGATTTAGGACTAATGTAATGTTCATATCTAGCAGTCAACAATAAACCTGACTGAAAGAAATTCAAACTGAAGTAAGCCTCATGTCGCAAAACGAATAATATTTCATTTCATAGTGGAGAAACGTTCTTATCTGTTGCCAGCAAATTAAAATTCCCAAATTTTTAGAATGCCACATTGCATTGTCGTGTTCGTTACAGTCCATTATTAAACCTTATTATAAGCCAGATGAATCCAATCCAAACCTTACACACTCACTTCTCTTAATGCCCATTTAAAGTCACGGAGTCAGTAAGTTCCTGCAAAATTCTGGTACACATCAACAAGACTACACAGTGTTACAGTCTTAAGGCTAACAAAGTCAGTATTGTGAAAATCTCCGCTTTCATGTAACATGTGGTAATGCTGCGGATAAACTGGTCAAGGCTCTCAAAGGTTGGCAAGAGGATATATCTTTTTAAATTTAACATTCATAGGTCCATGCGTCGCTAATATGTTCTCAGTGTACAGCCAAAAAGATGCAAAGTTCCACAATTTATTTATTTTTGTAAGACGATACCTGCTGCTAGCAGCAGGTAGCAGTAATGGTCTCACAAATACCTGACACTGTATGTGCAGTTTTGAGCTCCTGATTATGGATGGAATAACCGTCTGAAACATGTAGAGCGTTTTACAGAAATAAATAAATTTTAAAACGTTGCACATTGTTGGTTGTACTCTGCGAATAGGTTATGTCTTTTTAAATTTTCTGCCTCACAGCAGGTCTTAGGCTGTTTGTTGACAGTTTAGCCGAGTGAATTTCATTACTGTGAAGACTACGGAGATTATACTTTATATATATATATATATATATTCAGACGTGCCTCAAGAAAAGCAAATCAATGAACGCTGTGGAGGGAAATAATTGTTTATTTTCATAATCGTCTAAAATGGTGGCACATAACAGAAGCCTATTTTGAAAATCAGGTATGTCCACTTCTACAACATGTTTTACTCTGGACAAAAACCCGTACCTTTTGAACATGACGTGGTAGTAGGAATTAATATGTTATCACATTTCACTCTCACTTGGTAGGATCTGAAGTAACACAATCCATGGAGCATAATCGTTTTTCAGGCAATAGTTGTAATTGAATTCTACACTCAAAACCAAAAGAGATGAAAAGAGTGATTATGTTGGGTAATGGCATGTTAACATAAGAAAGCCCCACACTGAAGATGTAGAATAAAGTGCAGAGTAAGTTTTATCCATCGAACGTCACCAAGTTTTAGAGCGTCTTGCTACTTCCGGTGGGGATACAGTTCAAAGATTCGACTTAGAGAAGCCATCTCTCACGAGGGACGTTTCGATTATGTTCGCGTCGACGATACGCAAGACGTGGATGAACGAGAGGGCTATCAGGGTGAATCTACCCTTTGACCTGTGAGCCGGGTAGCTCAGTCTGTATAGCGACTGGCTACGGACTGGACGGTCTGGGGATGGAATCCCCGTGGGGGTGAGATTTTCCGCACCTGTCCAGACCGACCCTAGGGCCCACTCAGCCTCCTGTACAATGGGTACTGGGTCTTTCTCGGGGCAAAGAGCGGACGGGGCGTTGCAGCTCACCTCCTTCTAGTGCCGTGGTGAAGAAAGAGTAGAGCTATACCTCTACTCCTCCTACGGGCCGTACGGCCTGTACAGAGCCTCAGTGCCTGTACAAGGGTGAACTTTACTTTTTTACCCCTTGGCCTGGCCGTGATAGGGCGTGATGCTTCACACTGGTGTCATAGTACCCTCTCACAAGAGTAAATGATTTAGCACCAATCAGTTGGCCTCAAATGAAGATATGAAAATGTAATAACACTTATAAAGAACAATTATCCACAACATGCATTACGTATTGGTTACACAGTGGTGCTGATAAGTCCTTAGCCTGACCAGGAAAGAAACAAGTTAATGTTTCTGTTAGAATGGGGTGAATTTCCTTCGGTGCCTTGCCTTGCAAGAAAAAAAAACTTGATGACAGCTCGCGTCTCGATGTTATTGAAATCACGAGCGTCACTGACATGCTTCCGAGCTTGTTTCCTACCTGGTCGGGCTAAGGACTTATTAGCACCCCGGTATTGTAAAGTAGTAATTAGGAAAAATCCTGCCTTTACGCCTCGATAACCATTTTAAATGGAAATAGCATATTGGCCAAATGATTTCTCAATTATGTGGTAGAGGTTACATAGCTGGATCGATGTTTCACATCACGAACATTAACACTCGCAAAACGTTTTAGTTTGTCACTTGTTGCTTTATAATGAAATATGGAATAATTGTTAAAAATAAAACCCTTGTTATTGTGCAAATAGTTACTTTACTTCACCGAAAAAAAAATTCTATAAAACATGTCTAAGTGAAAGCTAGAGCACAGTCAGGGTAGGCAAACATTTCTCTGACATGTTGCCTGTTAAGAACGGTTTGAAATAAAGTGATGCTTAATCATCATTGTTTTTCAGCTCTCTTTCAGAATACGTTTTTAGGAGGTTTCGGATAAGTCAGGATGGCTTGAAATTAAATGGCACATCAACTTATAGTTTAAGCTGATCATGTTAATATACTGGGCGGAAGCATACATTATATAAATAAAAACACATAAGCTTTGGTAGTTGATGGTAAGGAGACTGGTCTGGAAGTAAATTCTGAGGAAACTAAGTATATGATTATACCTCGATATCAGAGTGCAGGACGAAGTCACAATATAAAGATTCATAACATTTCGTTTGAAAAGGTGGAACAGTTCAAATATTTGGAAACATTAACAAATTAAAATTATCTCCAGGACGATATTAAGAGCAGACTGAAGTCAGGGAATGCTTCCTATCATTCGATTCAGAATATTTTATCTTCCAGTTTGTTATCCAAAAATGTAAATATTAAGATATACAGAGCTATAATTTTTCCTGTTGTTTTGTATGGGTGTAAATCTTGGTCGCTTACATTGAGGGAGGCAGGTAGGCTGAGAGTGTTTGAGGAGAGTGTGCTGAGGAGGATATTTGGGCCTAAGAGGCAGAGGTGTAAAGAAAACTACAAAACAAGGACCTTAATAATCTGTACCGCTCACCAAATATTATTCGAATGATCAAATCAAGAAGAATGACATGGGCGGGACATGTAGAACCTATGGGGGAGACGAGTGGTACATTCAGAGGTTTGATGGGGAAACCTGAGGGAAAGAAACCACTTGGAAGACCTAGACGTAGATGGGAGAATAATATCAACATTTATCTTCGGGATGTGTCATGGTTCGGATTATTCTGGCTCAGGTTAGTGACGGGTAGCAGGTTCTTTTTAATGCGGTAATGAACCTTCAGGCTCCATAAAATGCGGGAAATTTCTTGACTAGCAGAGAACCTGTTAACTTCTCAAGAACGACTCTGCTCCATTCATTTATTTCTTCTCGGAGATATCACATCCCACAAGACAGTAACTCAGTATTATCTACTGTCAAGTGTCTCAAAACGGCATACGTATTGCTTGAAGCAAGTATCAGACAACATTTCGGTAAACTTATAATTCTGTACCTTATCATAAAAGAATGCATGACTCTGAAGTACACTACATACTAAAAAATACAAATGTAACTAGAAATAGAATTATTTCGATCAAATACTAATGTGTGGAAATTTCATATAACAAATAGCCGTTCAACTCAAGCATAGTTACACAATTTCACCTGCACCACCCCCCAAATTATGACTACATCATCACAAATTAAATAATGCCAGTCTTCGCCCTCCGCCTCCCTTCCTTGGGAGAAAGACCATTTTGCAGAAATAACGACAAAAAATTGGCGTATGCAGCAGACAACTAAAATCTGCACGCTGATTTATGGTCTGTTAAAAACAGGCCTCCTTATAACATATGTTACTCAATGTAAAATAATTCCATATCGTGCTTACTTCATTAAATTACCCATCTTGTCGGCCTAATTCTGGATATTTAAATGAGAACTGGGTCAAATAGAGAAACAAATACAGTTTACAAAATAACTTCCCCCAGAAACACAGTGTAGCATCTGTGAGGCGACAGACATGACCAGCACACGAGATGGCGCAACGTACACAGGAAGTACACTTTTTCAGTTCGAAAACAAGCCAGATACAATTACGCAGTTGCCTGAAGTGGCCTCAACCTTGGCAGATTTTCTAGATTGCTTGTTTCCAAATGACTATCAATGTGTCTGCACTATTTCAAAAGTTCCGGAAAACACCATATTTCTCGCGCACTTCAAAATGGCAGTTGATGATACAGAACAGTTTGCATGTTTAGACTAAGTTGGTTTCTGGATATTTAATTCCCTTTCATTGTTTTTCTGAGAACTTTCATACACGTGGTCCTAAGAGCCGAAGAAATTGTTAGCTTGATGATTGTTTGACTGTGCACCTTCCTCATGAAATAACTTTAAATGCCAACTTGATGCAACAAGGTAATTTTATTGATGTATTCTTAGCTCGACATGTTTCGGGTACATACGCCCATCATCAGGAGCATTAGATGTTTAGTGGCAGCATACGGTTTTCTGCACC
>Ga0131853_10012409_pt1 | contig 15609 bp, 14 predicted proteins | sample TergutLab28metaG_FD_92764 | JGI IMG/M metagenome (GOLD analysis project Ga0131853, IMG submission 92764) | Labiotermes labralis P1 segment gut microbial communities from Petit-Saut dam, French Guiana - Lab288 P1 (version 2) (version 2) | ecosystem: Host-associated > Arthropoda: Insects >...
TAGTCCCTTTGCACTGTGAACTGTTGCAATGTTAACGCAGTTTTGAGTGTCCATCTCTTCTGTGTCACTATAGAGTGAAACCTTTTGCAAATATTCCTCAAGCCCTGCAAATTCGTTCATTTTCTCAAACTCTTGCATTGAGTTGACTAACTCTGTTATGTTTTGTTTTCTGTTTTCGTCCTCACGAGAATCGGAAAAAACATTTTTTAAGTCGAGCAATTTTATAAGATAGTGCGTTAAGCGTGAAGGTTTAAGATGTTTTTCAGCAATTAACAACTTGAAAATTTGTGAAAGCGGCAATAGTTTTTTAATAAGCGTTAGCGGCAAATCTTTATTTTCTTCTATGTCATAGATTATGCTAAAAAGCGGCTGTCCTTCAACATAAGAATAGTTCCTTAGTTGCCCGATACTAGCATCGCCTATTCCTCTTTTTGGAAAATTGATAATCCTTAAAACTGCGTCCTCGTCATTTGGATTAACCAGACATCTCAAATATGCCAAAATATCTTTTATTTCTTTTCGTTCATAGAACTTGAAACCGCCGAAAATTTTGTGAGGAACGCCGTATTGAATAAATTTTTCTTCAAATGCACGAGTTAGCGAATTGAGCCTGACCAAAATAGCAAAATCATTATAATCTAAATCATACTCTTTCATTAACTCTTTTATTTTTTTCAAAACAAAAAATGCCTCGTCTGCTTCACTTGGGGCAGAATTATGTTCAATATTTTCTCCCTCAGGATTATCAGTCCAAAGAGTCTTTTTTATTCTTGAATTGTTTTGTAAAATTAGTCGGTTTGCCAGTTCTAATATTTTTTTACTGGAGCGATAGTTTTGCTCAAGTTTGTAGATTTTCGGGTCAAAATCATCAATGAATCGTTTTATGTTTTCAATGCTAGCCCCTCGCCAAGCATAGATACTCTGGTCTTCATCTCCGACTAACAGAATGTTTTTGTGAACACTTGCTAAAATTTTCACCAATTTGTATTGCGTTGTGTTAGTGTCTTGGAATTCGTCAACATGGATATACTGAAAGCGGTTTGAATAATATTCTCTTGCTTGCGAAATTGTGCATAAAAGAATATATGCCTTATTCAGCAAGTCATCAAAATCAAGGGCATTTGATTTTTTTAAATCTTCTTCATATAAAATATAAGTGTCTCTGATTTGCTCAATTCCTTCAACATGCATATTTTCATCATAGTAATCATCCGGTGAATATCCATGTGTTTTTGCTTCAGAAATGTGATAGATAATATCTTTGACATCTTCTTTTTGAATATCGGAATTTTTGTCTTTTAGAATTTTTTTTATTGCCCGCTCTTTTTCTGTTTCACTATAAATTGAAAAATTTTTGTTATAACCTAACTCTTCACCAAACTTTCTCAAAAATGAAACACACATTGAGTGAAATGTTGAAATCCATGCACCGCTACTTTCACCAAGCATTTGCTGCACCCTCTCTTTCATTTCAGCGGCCGCCTTATTTGTGAATGTTATTGCCAAAATCTTACTTCCATATATACCTTTGTCCTTAATCAAATGAGCAATGCGATGTGTAAGCAACCTCGTTTTTCCGCTTCCTGCTCCGGCGGTGACTAAAAGCGCCCCTTCAGCGTCAAGCACAGGAGCAAGTTGTTCTTCATTCAATTGTTTGAGGTCATATGGCATTATGGTTAGTTTATCACAACAAAAGCAGTTTTGCAAGCATTAGAACGGCACTAACAGCAACATCGTTCCTGTGACCAAAATAATCAATCCTATTAAAGCATGAATTGATAATTTTTCTTTTAGGAAGAAAAACGAAAATGCGATAGTGACAACAATACTTAATTTATCAATCGGAACAATAACGCTGAGATTTCCAATGCTAATTGCGTTATAGAAAGCAAGCCATGAAATACCTGTCATTGTTGCAGAGAGTATTAAAAACAAATAATTCTTTTTCGTGAATTCTTTTATTCTTTTTGTCTTTCTTTTCCCAAGCATTATAAAAAATGCCATAAACAAAACGACAACCGTTCTTAAAAAAGTCCACAGTTGAGGGTCAATCCGCTCATCTCCCAATCCTGCTCTTGCTAAGAGGGCTGTCGCTGATGCAAATATTAGTGAAAGCACGGCATAAACAAACCACATGTTTTTAGTGATTAATGATTGGTGGTTAGTGGTTGGTGGTTGGGAATCTGACACAGCAGCAGATGAATGCGGCAAATTATTGTCGGGGTTATGTTGATTTTCAGAGATTTCGATTGTAGGGGTCAACGGCATTCCGTTTTCAGTTTTTTCCGCTTGTGGGACTGCGATGGCAATATCTCCTGCAATTTTATTACTCCCTGTTTCCTGTTCCTCATTCGTTAAATCTTTCATTTCATTGGTCGTTGTCCGTTGTTCGTTGTTCGTTGATAGTTCTACATTTTGTGTTGCCTTTTTTCTTTTCACAAGCATTAACATCACTCCGGCAAGCATTAATGCCATTGAAACGAAAGTCAGCCACCAAAAATTCTCTTGAAAAATGATTATCGCAAATGCCATTGTAACAACTGTCGAGAGACGACCGATTGGAGCAACTCTGTTGACTTTTCCCAGTTGCAATGCTTTATAGAGCGTTAACCATGACAATCCCGTTGCAACTCCGGAACCAACAATAAATCCCCATTCAGTTAGCGTCAAATCCCCGATATTTTGAAATCCTCGAAGCGAGAGTGCCATTATCAATGCAAATACCACAACAATGCTTGTTCGCAAAAAAGTTGCGACATCAGTGTCAACTCCTTTGAGTCCCACCTTTGTGAATATACTGGTAAGCCCGGCACTAAACGCCGCAACCACCGCAAAAACAAGCCATAGCCACATAAATATAGTTTATAGTATTTAAAATAAAAAATCAAGTGATTTCCCTCAATGAATAAAAAGTGCCGCTCAAATGAACAACACTTTTTCATAGCAATCTTTAAGATTTAGACAGATTTTATTGATGCTTTTTTTGCTATTTTTTCATAAAACAAATTGCCAATGTGTCTGGACCGCAATGCGAACCGATAACAGGACCAACGAATTGAGGGTGAATATCTGCATCGGGATAATTTTCTTTAATTAATCTTTCAACTATAACAACTTCATTTTCACAGTCTGCGTGAGGAATGAAAACCGGATAGTTTGTGTCGATGCCGTCAGCATGAGCCAAATCTACTATCATTTTAAGAGCGTTTTTCCTCCCCTTTGCTTTGTCTTTTGAAACAGTTGCGCCATCGTCCATAGAGATAATTGGTTTTAGTCCCAATAGTGTTCCCATCATTGCTTTTCCGCCAGACAGCCTTCCGCCTCTTTTTAAGTAAACAAGGTCTGCCGCCGCATAATAGCCTTTTGTTTTTTGTCTCAATTTTTCGCACAAAGAAATAACTTCGGCATCAGTTGCTCCGCTTTTATGCAACTTTGCACACTCTAGAACAACTTGTCCTGCAATCATTGACAGCCCTTTTGTGTCAACACAAGTTACAGTTCTTTCAGGATATTTTTCTTTCAACTCCGCAATTGCTTTTTCCATCATTTCAAATGTAGCGCTTGCTTTGTGTGAAAAAGACAAATACAAAATATCGTCGCCATTTTTCAAAACAGGCTCAAAAGCCTCAATATAATCATGCTGATTAAGTGCTTGTGTTTTTGGAACCGCCCCATTTCTCATTTTATTGAAAAAGTCTATTGATAATTGCGGATTTTTTCCCATATCAAAATAGCCCATTTCACCATCAATAACATAAGGCATGTTAATAACAGATAGTCCCAATTCCTCAATCAGTTCATACCTCAACTCACAATTCGAGTCACAAAAAAGTTTTGTCATAATATTTTTCTCCTTTGCGTCCATGACGCTTTTGTCACAAGCAAGTTCTAAAAAAATTATTTTAATTTATTAGTTGCTTTACTTTTTTAAAGGTTGGGTCCTAAAGACCACTTTATTTTTTATCATTTTATCTGTCAAGGCGAAAATTAACCGCCCGCAGTATTCATTTTGAGAAGCCGCCATACGGGCAATTAATAAGTGCCCATACAAATTTATTGTTAAATTATTATCGAACAATAAATACCTTCCATACGATTATATGCTTTGATTATATCATATCATTTCATCCTTGTCAACTAGTTTGACTATCAAACTAAAAAGTGTCATGATAAATTTTCAAGACACTTTTTTGAACGCCAAAGGCGGCGTCCTCTGCAAACTATTTAATCACTTCACTCTCTCAACATATGTTCCGTCACGAGTGTCAACTTTGATTTTTTCGCCTGTTGTGATGAAAAGCGGAACTCCGATAGTTAGTCCTGTTTCCAAAGTTGCAGGTTTTGTTCCTGCTTTTGAAGTGTCTCCTTGAAAGCCGGGTTCTGTTTCAGTAATGACCAGTTCAACAAAGGTTGGCGGCTCGACTGAAAATGGATTGCCTTTGTAGAACATGAGATTTACTTCCATTTCTTCTTTGACATATTGCATAGTGTCCGCAACTATGTCATAGTTAAGAGGAAGCATTTCAAACGATTCCATGTCCATGAAATAGTAAATACCGTCATCATTATAAGAATATTGCATAGTCTTTCTCTCAATAATTGCTTGAGGGAATTTATCGGACGGATTGAAAGTTTGTTCAAGAACTTGTCCAGTCATGATGTTTTTGATTTTCGCACGAACAAAAGCCGCACCTTTTCCGGGTTTAACATGTTGAAACTCAACGACGACAAAAATCTTGCCGTCCATATCAATAGTGTTCCCTTTTCTAAAATCACCTGCCATTATCATAGTTTGTTTCTCCTTTATTAAATTACAAATTACAGTGATAAAGTTGATCAATTAATTTAACCTTATTTGTCCTTTATCCACTGTCCTTTGTAATTTTGTTTTCATATCGTTATAAATTATAACTCTAAAATTTTATCACAATAAGTCATATTTATTATTCCGCTCTCAGTGACAACGACCATGTCCTCAATACGAACTCCCCCAAGCCCTTCAAGGTAAATTCCCGGCTCGCATGTTATGACCATTCCTTCTTTTAGGATGCATTTTGATTTGTCGGCAATTCTTGGCATTTCATGGACATTGATGCCTATGCCGTGCCCTAGTGAATGTCCGAATTGTTCGCCGTATCCGTTTGATTTGATATACTCTCTCGCCAGTGCGTCCGCCTCATGCCCTGTCATTCCTGCTTTAATATGTTTTAGAGCGTATTCTTGGGCTTTGAGGACAATGTCATAAATCACTTGCAGTTCATTTGCAACAGGACCTAATGAGAAGGTGCGTGTCATATCTGAGCAATAGCCTTTGTGTTTTACTCCAAAGTCAATAAGAATTATGTCCTTTTTTTCAAGTCGTCTTTCGGTCGGTTGATTGTGATGAGGTTTTGCAGAATTTTCACCAAAAGCAACAATCGGGTCAAATGACATGCCATCGGCACCGGTTCGTAAACTTTCCCAAACAAGTTCAGCATAGACCTCTCTTTCACTCATGCCGACTTTGATATTACGCCTTACCTTTTTGAACGCTTCTTCCGCAATTTCTTGAGCAGTTGCAATTCTCTGTCTTTCCTCTTCGGTTTTGATTGAACGCAACTCGGATAAGTAGTCTGAAATACCTTTTAGTTTGAAATCTTTTAGTCCGTCTTTGAGATTTTTGAAACTGCTGACTGTCATAAAACTGTCTTCATAACCAACATTTTCAATACCCAGCCGCTTGAATTCACCCGCTAATAATTCGTGCAATTTTTCACCGCTTTTAATAGTGACAATTTTAAATGTCTCTTGAATTGCTTTTGCCGCTTCAGAATATCTTGTATCAGTGATGAAGATTTTTTCTTTTTCAGTCAAAACAGCACATCCAAAGGATGACGGAAAATCGGTTAAATAAAAACGATTTTCAGGACTCATGGCAACAAGTGCCTCAATTTTATTTTTTTCAAAATCAATTTTCATGATTATGTTATTATACCATAAAATTTATTGCATATCAATTGTTTTAATGTAGTTTGCAAGTTTTTCTGGTGAATTAAATTTTATGGTGTCACGAAGTCTGGAAATAAATTCAACCTTGATTTCTTTACTGTATAGTTCCCCTAAGTCATGATTTAAAACATGAGTTTCACAAGTTATATCATCCGAATTGAATGTTTTATTTTTTCCGATATGAGTTAGTGATGAATATTTTTTTTCGTCAAATGTTGTTTCTGTTCGATAAACACCCTCTTTTAATTGAACTATGTCAGGCATAATGTTAAGATTTAATGTTGGCAATCCCATTTTTCGTCCTTTTTGATGACCTTTAACAACTTCACCTTTCATAAAATAGTTATCGCCCAAAAGAGCGTTTGCCTTTTCAATTTCGCCGCTTTGAATGCATTTTCGAATTATCGTGCTTGATATTTTTTTTCCTTTTTCAAATAATTGTTGAGAAATAACTTCAACATCTATTCCTCGTTCATATGCAAATTTTTTTAAATGCTCAACATCTCCCGATGAATCTTTTCCAAAACGATAATCAACCCCACAAATAAAAGCATGAATATTAAAATTAGCAATTAAAAACTCTAGAAATTGGTTGGCATTCATGCTTTTCCAACGCTTGTCAAGTTCAAAATGAAAGCAGCAATCTAATTTAAGGCTCTCAAATAATACTAGTCTGTCATGAAATGTGTAGATGAGTTTAGACTCTGGCAATGGGTTGTTTGAAAAAGTGAGAACACCACTTTTAACTTCATGCTCAAACCCAACCCCTAATTCATTGGCTTTTGCTATTGACTTTTCAATAATAGTCCTATGTCCTAAATGCACCCCGTCAAAAAAGCCGAGTGCTAAGCATATTGGCAAATTATATTTTGTATTACTATTTTTTATTATTTTCATTTTTATTTGCTCTTTAGATATCAATGAATTATGCGGTGCGGGCGACAGAGTATCGCCCCTACAAACTATTTTTTGCTCGTTAGCACTAAATGTTAATTATACCGTAGGGGCGGGCGTCCACGACCGCCCATTGCTTGGATTTTTGACCAACACAGGCGAGTGGGATGCCCGCCCATACAAGTTGATGTTCTTAATCCTTTAAATATGTCAATATTTTGATGCACTCGTTATCAACTGTTGCAATACCGAATAATTCGTTTTTGCAATATAGCGTGAATTTTTTATGCGGATAATCTGATTTTATTTTCTTTCCATGAGATAAATCACTATAGTATGTGTGACATAGTTCATAACAAGGAAGGTTTTTTAGTGCGATTTCAAGAGGTATAATTGCTTTTTCTTTCTTATCTTCTAACTCCTCAATCGTTATTGCATCGTCTAATGACACTCCGCTGCAATTCGTTCGAATGAGTTTTGTCATGGTTGCATATGAGTTTGTAAGATATGCTAAGTCTCGTCCAATACTGCGGATATAGGTTCCTTTTGAGCAGCGAATAAGCATTTTAAATAGACCAACACCTCCGTCCATCTGACCCATTCTACAACTTAATTGGTTGTCAAGGGGACGGGAGTGCTGCCAAGTTGTAGGGGCGGGCGTCCACGACCGCCCGTTCACTGCCCTAAAACACTCGTTCGGGCGGTCGGGGACGCCCGCCCCTACATTATTTTGTTTCCCTTTATTGCCATCTTCAGCAACCGTCACCGGGAGTGCAATGCATGCCCCTACATTTATTGTTGTTGTATTTTTCATGACGCCGAAGGCGGCGTCACCCATAATTTCACCATCCCCATTCACCAACACATCAATTTCGTATATTTCAACCTCACTGGGTTTCACTTCAAACTCCTCTCCCCTTCTTGCTCTTTCATAGGCTCTTACTCCGTCTATTGATTTAGCGCTATATATCGGGGGGATTTGAGAGATTTTTCCGAGTAGTTTTTTTGAAACTCTTTTTAACTCTTCATGTGTTGGGATGTTACCGTTTTTTTTAATGACTTCTCCTTCACTGTCGAGAGTGTCTGTTTCATAACCAAATTCAAAAGTTGCAATATACGCTTTTTCGTTTTCCAAGAAAAAATCAAAAAGGCGGGCAGCCTTGCCCACCCCTAAAACAAGGACGCCTTCAGCCAACGGGTCAAGCGTTCCCATGTGACCGATTTTTTTAAAACCCAATGCTCGCTTCGCCTTTGTAACAACCGCATTCGACGAAATGCCCGAAGGTTTATTGATGACTATAATTCCTTTCATTTATTTTTTGCAACACCACTCTCGACACTGCTCTATTCTCTTGCCATTGTCTCCTTGTTCAGGGTCATATGAAAATTGATTAAGTAAGTCACATAAAAAATCTTTGCACTCCCCGCAATTTTTTAAACTTTTACTTTCACAACATGCTTTGACATCGCAACTGCCCCAAAATGGATTATCAATACAAGTGCAGCCTGAGCAGTTCATAGACTCTTTATATTCGCACCGAGAGCAACATATCCCGCATCTTGATTCTATCATTTGTTATATTCCTTTGTTTTCTAATCGGGTTATCCGTTTCGCACCCTTACATTTGGTTTGTCGTTATTAAAATCGTAGGGGTGAGCAACGCGAACCCGAATAATTTATAACTGTTTAATTTTTAGAATAAATCCTTAACACTTTTCAATATTTTATCCTTGACATCTTCATATTGACCATGAGCAATACAACCTGAGGCTAGTTTGTGACCGCCGCCGCCAAATACTGATGCGGCTTCTGAAACATCGACTGACTTTGAGCGAAAACTCACTTTAAAACCGCCTTTGTCGTGTTCGCTGAAGAGGACTGCAACTTGCACTTCGCCGATTTTCATTCCATAATCAACAAGTTGTTCGGTATCACTGTAGGTGCAGCCGCATTCAACAATATCTTTTTGCAAAATTGACATAAGGCAAATTTTGTTATCTTCATAAAATCTCATTGACGATATTGCTCTTTCAATTAGTTTCATTTGCCCCATTGTGTTTGAGCGATAGAGTGACTGAATAATATGGTCAAGGTCAATGTCGTGTTTTAGCAACTCGGTTGCAACCTCTAGCGTTTTGACAGTTGTTGAACGATGTTGAAAATGACCTGTGTCAGACGATTGCCCGATAAAAAGATAATAGGCAATTTCTCGGTCAATTTCACCATGTTCGTTTAAGATGTCGAAAATAATTTCGCAATTTGAACTGGCATCTCCCACTACAAAATTATAGTCCGCAAAATAAGTGTTTGATTTGTGATGGTCAATATTAATAGAAACTTTGGCTTTTTTTAGGAATTTAAAACACTCGCCCAATCGCCTTTCATCTGAGGAGTCAACGCAGATAACTAAAGAATAGTCATCATGTTTTCGATAGTTTAATTCGTGAATATCCGGCAAAAACAAATATCTTGAAGGAGTTGGCTCTTCAGTTACTATGTCTGCACATTTCCCGATTTTCTCACAATATTTTTTTAATGCAAACCCCGAGCCGAGACAATCGCCGTCCGCTCGCATATGGGTGATAATGAGAATATTACCGCTTGTTTTTTTGATTAAGTCAATAATCCCTAGCGGTGTTATATTATTTTTTTTCATTGTTTTAAAATTAATATGCGGGCAGTCAATGACCGCCCCTACAATTAAATTAATTATTGATTTTCTTCGTTCTTAATTTCTTCAAGAATACTGTCAATCTTAGTGGCGTTTTCCATAGTGGTGTCTAGGTGAAATGACACTTCCGGAACGAATTTTAGTCTTGAGAAATCTTTTGCCAATTCCCTTTTGACAAAACTTCCGCTTGCCCTAAGAACGCCTAACATTCCTTCTCTTTCTTCAGCACTGCCAAAAACGCCGATATAGGCTTTTGCAGTTCTCAAATCTGCCGCAACTTCGACAGCCATAACACTAACCATGCTAGACACTCTTGGGTCTGCCATTCTGCTTGAGATGATGTTTGCTAAACTCTTCCTCATTTCTGAGCCTAGTCTTCCTACTCGTTTGTTCATTGTTTTATAATCCTCCGTTTGGATAGTTAAATTTGTGGTGGGTCAAGGTAGTAATCGTTTAACATTGTGCGGGCGTGCAAAAGCCGCCCCTACAAATATTTTTCATTCAATAACAAGATACTTTACTTTTAAGAAAAACGACAAAACACTTTGACAAGGGTCTTCAACCCCTTTGTTGGGATGGTTACATGTAATAGCACTCTACGACAAGAGTATTGAAAACACTTTGACAACACTTTTTACTTTTTACCTTTTACTTTAATTTAGTTTGGGATAAGTTCTTGAACAAAGCATTCAATTTCATCTAGTTCTTTAAAGTCGGTAAAGTCAACGCTTATGCCGCATTCAAAGCCTTCTGAGACATCTTTGACATCTTCTTTGAAGCGTTTGAGACCGCGAATTGAACCTTCATGGATAATTTGACCATCTCTAAACACTCTTGCTTTTCCGCCTCTGAGCATTTTTCCGCCTGTGACATATGAGCCTGCAACGATGCCTGTTCCGGTGATTTTAAAGACATTTCTAACTTGCGCTCGACCCATAATGACTTCTTTGTATTTTGGCGCCATCATACTTCTTGCCAATCTTTCAATATCATTCATCACTTCATAGATGATGCTATATAGTTTTATTTCAATTCCTGCTTTTTCTGCTTCATGTTTTGACTCATTATCCGCTTTAACATTGAAACCAACGATTGTTGCATGTGAAATTTCTGCCATCATGATGTCAGTTTGAGTGATGTTTCCAACGCTTGCCGAAACAACATTCACCTTCACTTCATCATTTGCAATTTTTCCAAGATTAATTTTAAGAGCCTCAACCGAGCCTTGAACATCGCCTTTAATGACAATATTAAGATCTTTCTTGGTTGAAATCTTTGAGAGCATTTCATCAAGTGTTGATTTGGTTGAAACGACAACTTGTTCGCTTTTTTGTTTTGCAACTCGTTCTGCAACAAGTGCTTTTGCTGTTTTGTCACAAGATACTGCAACAATAACATCGCCTGCTACCGGCACTTCCATTAAGCCTAGGACAGACACAGGGGTTGAAGGAGGAGCAGATTTTATTGATTTTCCTTTTTCGTCCGTCATCGCTCTCACTCTTCCGCTTGAAGTTCCGCTGACTACAATATCGCCGACTTTCAGCGTTCCGTTTTGAACAATGATGTTCGCAACACAGCCTTTACCCTTGTCAACTCTTGCTTCAATGACTGTTCCTCTCGCACGGCGGTCCGGGTTTGCTTTGTATTCATTGACCTCTGCTAAGAGTAAAATACTTTCCAGCAGTTTGTCAATACCTTGCCCAAACTTTGCAGAAATCGGCACCATCATTGTCTCGCCGCCCCACTCTTCACTAACAAGTCCATATTCAGTCAGCATTTGTTTGACTTTTTCAGGATTTGCTTGAGGTTTGTCGATTTTGTTGATGGCAACGAGTATCGGAACATTTGCCGCTTTTGCGTGATTGATACTCTCAATTGTTTGAGGCATTATTCCATCGTCTGCTGCAACAACCAAAATTGCAATATCAGTAACTCTTGCTCCTCGCTGACGCATATGGGTGAATGCTTCGTGTCCGGGAGTGTCGAGGAATGTGATTTTTTCTTTGTTATGCGTGACAGAGTATGCGCCGATATGTTGAGTAATGCCGCCTGCCTCGCCTGCTATTACATTTGTTTTTCTCAAAGTGTCGAGCAACGATGTTTTTCCGTGGTCTACATGCCCCATTATTGTCAGGATAGGAGGGCGTTTTTGCAAATGCTCCGGAGCATCAACTTCATCGAGTTCAAATTGGATTTGTTTTTCGAGTGTTTTTTCGACTTTTAATTCCAGTTCAACTCCCAACTCGTTTGCAACCAATTCCATTGTCGGAAAATCAACAACTTGATTGATAGTTGTCGGAATTCCCAAAATCATTAGTTGTTTGATTATTTCATTTGCAGTTTTGCCGATTTTTTCGGATAGCATTTTAACAGTTAGGTTCTCTGTTGTGATAACTGCTTTTTCAACTTTTGACGCAATAAATGACTGGTGCTTTTTCTCTTTTTTGTTCTTTAGTTTTCTTGTTCCTACTCTCTCTTCGTCAAAATCCTCTAAAATAAATCCTTTTCTGATAAGAGTGCGTTTTGTTATTGATTTTCTATCATCATGTCTTGAATCTTTTTTCTTAGGGTCAAACTTGCCTCTGTCTTTGCCGGTCATTGGAGGCGGCGGAGGCGGTGCAGTGTATCCGCCCGGTTTTTTGAATGGGGGCTTATCGCCGAATGCCGGTCTCGGTGCGTTTTTGTCAAACGGAGGTCTCGGTGCATTTTTATCAAATGGCGGACGAGGTGCATTTTTATCAAACGGCTTTTTGCCTCTTGGATGCATTGAAGGGACAAATATTGGCTGTGGCGGAGGTTGATAACGCCCTTTAATATAGGAAGGAGCAGCCTTTTCTTCTTTTTTCACCTCTTCAGCAACAACAGACTTCTCCTCAGTTGCCTGAGGTTTTTCTTGAGGTTTCACTACTTCAACCTTTGCCTCTTCCATAGTCACAAGCAGCGCCGGGTCAATCGGCTTAATCTTTTCAACTCTTTGAGGTTTTGCAGTCTCTTTTTTAGCCCTTTCTTTCTCTTGCGCCTTGTTTAGAATATCCCTTTGCTCAAAAAGTGCGTTTTCAAGTATTTTTTTCAACTCTTTTATACGCAAAGACACATCAAAAAACTTACCATCTTTTTTGATATGGTTGTTAAGGGTTGACAGTGAAGATACCTTACTCGTCTCTTTTTGCACCTCATTTACAGGAGCAGTGGGAGCAACTTTTGCAGTTTTTATGGTTTTTTCTGTTTTTACTGCTTTCATCTCAGTTGCTTTTTCCGTCTTTAAGTCGGCTGATTTTGTTGCTTTTACTTGTTTTGCCGCTTTTTCCGCTGCTTTCACCGGGGCTTTTTTTGTTGTTGTTTTGTCTGCGTTAGTTGTCAAACGCTACCTCCGTTTTAAAGTGAAAAACGAAGAGTGAAAGATGAAAAGTATTGTTAGAATTTATTCAAAATAATTCGACCGCACTTTTCACCTTTCACTTCTCATTTTTCACTTGCAATAATTGCTTTCGCCAGATTTTTATCTGTTAATCCGACTGCTTTTACATTTTCTTTGCTTAATAACTTTGCTAAATCTTTTGTTTCAATAAGTGTTATTTCTTTTTGTTCGGCATATAAATTCAAATTTTTAGTTAATCCTTTTCCTGCACTTGAACAAATTACTAATAAATGAATGCGTTTTCTGTATTGCAAAATATTGTCAAGTCCATAGACTATTTTATTTGCTTTTATAGAAAAGCCCAGATATGATTTTATTTTTGAATTTTCATTTAGGTCTTTCATTTTTTTAGTTTGTCGTAAATATCATGAGGAACATTTCCCTTAAATGCTCGATTGAAGCCTCTGGTTTTTGTGCATTTTTGAATGCATTCATCTTTTTTGCAAACATATGCTCCGCGCCCCGGCAACTTATTTGTTTCATCAAGTTGTATTATGTTTTCCTTATTCTTCACAACTTTAATGAGATTTTCCTTTTCAAACATACCTCGGCACGCAACACACATTCTCAATGGTTTTCTTCTCATGCTAACTTCATCCTCTACCTATTCTAATTCGCCGAAATCTTCATCAAAAATATCCTGCTCTTCACTCACGCTCTCACTCATCAACTCATCAAGATTAACCTCTTCAATCGGAGCGTCTTCCAAAATTGCTTCATCGCCTTCTTTCACCTTTTCTTCAACTTTTAATGACGAATAAGGTTTGACATCAATATGCCAGCCGGTGAGTTTTGCAGCAAGCCTTGCATTTTGACCGTCTCTGCCGATTGCAAGTGACAGCATTTCATCAAGAACAATAACTCTTGCACTTTTTTCCATATCATTGCATTGAACCATAGCAACTTTTGCCGGCGATAATGCCCTTGCAATAAATTCCAACGGATCTTCACACCATGGAATAATGTCAATTTTTTCGCCGTCTAATTCCGAGACAATCGCATTTACTCTCATTCCTCGATTTCCAACGCACGCTCCAACCGGGTCGACATCAGCATCTAGTGAATGGACTGCAATCTTTGTTCTATACCCTGCTTCACGGACTATATTTTTGACGACAACAAGACCGTTTTCAATCTCAGGAACATTCAACTCGAATAGTTTTTTGACAAAGTTTGCGTTTGAACGAGAAATGATGACTTGCGGTCCTTTGTGACCGGGCTTGATTTTTTTGACATAGACTTTTATTTTGTCGCCTACTTTAAACTTGTCTCTTGGAGATTGGTCTTGCGGAGCAAGTTGGGCTTCTAGTTTCGAGACTTCAACATAGACATTTTTTCCGTCAAGACGCCTTACCATGCAAGTGATTAATTCGTCTTCTTTTTGGCTCAACTCATTATATGCAATTTCACCTTCGACTTCTCTGAGTTTTTGCATGATAACTTGCTTTGCGGTTTGAGCGGCAATTCTTCCAAACTCTTTACTCGACACATCTTCAGAAACAACATCGCCGATTTTGTATTTTCTGTTGATTAAACGGGCATCTTCAAGTGAAATTTGAGTGTCTTTGTTTTCAACAACATCAACAACATCCAAAAATGCAGTGATTTTGATTTGGTTTCGCTCAGGCACCAGTTTTATTTTTATTGCTTTTGGAGTTCCTGTATGCCTTTTGTAGGCAATAACCAACGCAGTTTCCAGTGCTTCCATGAAGATTTCCTTCTTGATTCTCTTTTCTCTCTCCAAGGCTTCAAGTGCCGGAAAAAAATCTTTGTTTATCATTATATACTCCTTGTTAACGCATAACGCATAACGATTGTTAATTTTTTTATGTTATTTGGTCAAATTTCACAAGCGGTCTAACCACCGCCACTCTTGTCATCTCGACTGTCACTTCTTCGCCTTTTATTTCCAAGACTACTGCATGCTCTCTCTTTTCTTTCAATATACCTTCAAGATATTTTTTGCCTTTCAGTTGAGCATAGAGTTTCACCTCAACTTCCCTGCCATAGTTTCTCTCAAAGTCTCGTTGTTTTTTGAATGGCCTATCTAAGCCGGGACTTGAAACATTAAGGTAGTATTGCTCATCATAGGATGCTGTCAACTCTTCAATCACAGGGTCAATTGCAAGATGAACTTTTTCGCAATCATCTAGTGATATGCCGCTTGGTTTGTCAATATAGACACTCAAGTGTTTTTCACCTCTTAATTTTTTGAACTCAACCTCACAAAGTTCATAACCGCATCCATCTACTATCGGCTTTATTTTTTCACAAATTAATTCAGTGTTCATTATATAATGCCTCCTATTAACGATTTTAGAAGAGGTGTCAGGCGGACAACAGGCAATTTTTTACATCTTGAAGTATACTCTTGCGTACTCAAGTAATGTTAAAAATTGCTCATAGTTCGCATCATGCCTTTTATAAAATCGCCTTTGCAGTAAAATTACCTAAGCCCTTTCGGCTCAGGTAACTCAATCAAACTCATTCTTAACAACACCATTATATCACACACAAAAAGTTTTAACAAGCATTTTTCACTAAAATAGCAAAAAAGTTTTCGAAACTAACTGGACTATATTTTGGACTATATTACAGTAACACGCTTATCTAATTGAGCCAACTCAATTAAAATGA
>Ga0131853_10012410_pt1 | contig 15608 bp, 16 predicted proteins | sample TergutLab28metaG_FD_92764 | JGI IMG/M metagenome (GOLD analysis project Ga0131853, IMG submission 92764) | Labiotermes labralis P1 segment gut microbial communities from Petit-Saut dam, French Guiana - Lab288 P1 (version 2) (version 2) | ecosystem: Host-associated > Arthropoda: Insects >...
CCAGTATGTCCGCCACTTCTCAATGATGAGTGATTGAACAAAATTCGTTCGTTGGAATAGGCACCCAAAACCGCAGCACCAATATTGCCATTACCACAGATAGAGGCATCAAGCCAAGGGTTTGCCGAAAACGAAGATGGGCGATTTGATACCAAAAAATCACTTGTAAATTGTTTAGCCATATCACCTATGATACCAAAAATGGGGCAACACAGGCAAGCAATTTTAGTTACTATCGATATTTTGTATGAGTTTTATAAACTTGACATTTCGAATACATATACAGTATAATAATGACATGAACAATACCACAAAGATATTTGGAAGTATTCATCATGGCCATGCACGAATTGCGGTGCGTGGTTCTTTTGGTGTGTTCATGAAAATTCATCAAAACTAATTTAATTAATCAGAACCCGAATAATTAACAACCGCGATTCGTTTAACCATGTGGCAAACGACACGCGGTTTTTTGTGGTTTTGTTCATGAATCTATTATAAAAAGGAATTTTAAAATGAAAATTTATACTACACCAGTCTACCCCGCATGGAGCGAAAACATCGCACGGGATTATTTTAAACAAACAGAAGAAAGTATGCCAAAGAACATGTTATATATCGGCGACGGACGGAATATGTCAGATGTTTCTCGTTCGCGGGAGCAAATCGATTTGCTGAAACAGACGAGAATGTCAAAATTGAAAAAGTGGGGATTTAATCCACAACAAATTGTATTAAATCAATATATCAAAGGGAACAAAAAGGAATTGTTTCGCAAATTGTCAAAATTTGATTCTGTGTTCGTTGACGGCGGTAACACGTTTGATTTGGCGAAGTTTTTAAAATTGACCAGTATTGATTGTTGGATTGAATACAATCGGGACAACCCAGATTTCATCTACATGGGTTACAGCAGCGGTGTCACCGCATTGTCCGGGAATTTGACGGGAATCGAAAATTTCGACAGCCCATATACAGGCAGATTTGGGTATGAATTATCCGCGGGGTTAGATAACCGTTCGGGTTTAGGCATAACCGAAAACACCATGATAATGCAACACAAAGATTCGCAATCGGTGGCGGAAAACGGTCGAATGCGGGGCGAAATGATTGATGAAACAATCGCCATTCGGAATGAAAGGGGTCTGCAAACAATCGCGGTTGAAGACGGTAAAATGTTTGAATGGGATTTGGTAACAAATGAAAAAAATATGATATCATATCCACAAGACGACCAAAGAAAAAGAAACCTTCGTGTGGAAGACTATCAAATATAAGGAGTAAACCCATGCCAATAATCTTAGCAAGCAGTTTCAATGCATCATACAAAGATGATAACGGCGTTAGACATCCACAAATTATACTGGACCATAATTCATTCATCACAAACATCAAAAAATTAACACCAAATAGAAATCGCGTTGTGTTCGTAGCAAACGACCCATACGATTTTGCGGTTACCGACGAACGTGCAAATATTTTGTTCGAATCGCTAAAGATTACTGGGTTGGAATTCAAAGAAAAAATCATTCTTGATGGCAAAAACAAACACGATGCTAAAGAAATCATATCAAACGCCGATTTGATATTTTTAAGCGGCGGCAAATTAGAATGCCAATTAGAATTTTTTCGCGAGATTAATTTGTTGTCTTTAATTGATGGACACAATGGACTTTTCATTGGTGGGTCGGCAGGTGCTATGAATTTGTGCGACGTTGTTTTCAATTTTCCAGAATCACTTGGCGATAGTGATGGCAAATCAAATGACGAATTTTTCCTTAAGGGTCTTGGATTGTATGATGGGATTGTTATTCCGCATCTCGACACAAATACAATGAAATACGGGATTACAGAAGACGGGTTTGATACAATGAAAGATTTTATTTTGCCATTAAGTATGGGCCGCGAATTTATCGCATATGCAGACGATTCGTATATCTTAATATCCAAGGGTACAATTCAATATTTCGGCGATTTTTACAAAATTCGCGATGGTAAGATTATCCCAATTAACATTTCATCATAGACAAAAAGAGAGTGAGAAACTCTCTTTTTTTTACTAACAACTGCTAACTATCCTACAAATCCCCAGCAGTTCCAATTGTGTACCCCTTTTCAATCAAACTTGGAATCATGATATCTAACATTTTTGGCATTCCCGAATTTGCTATGTGGAATAATAAAATTGCGCCGGGATGGATTCTTGAAATTATTTTGTCCGAACTTTTTTGTGCGTTGATTGGTGTTTTGTGCCAATCTACAATTGCGCCCGACCACATTAGTGTTGTTAATCCCTCGTCCTTGGCGATGGATAATGACCGTTCGCATAATCTCCCTTTTGGTGGGCGGAAATGTTTTATTGTGTGGTTTTTGTCGCCAAATTTGTCTTGGAATTTTGTGTCGAAATCGGTAATGTCTTTGCGGATTGCGTCGTCGCCCAGTGTCGGTAAATCTTTGTGGTGGTCGGTGTGGTTTCCAATTTTGTGACCATCATCAATCATGCGTGTGACCAATTCTGTTTCTTTAAGATAATTCCCACACAGAAAAAATATCGCCTTGATATCGTGTTTTTTAAGAATGTCGAGAACCGCACCCGTATGCCCCGCTTCGTACCCCAAATCGAATGTGAGATAAACTTCCTTTTTGGAAACATCCCCCACAAATTTTCCGCCATATTTTTCGAGCAAAGCCACCCCATCGGCAGGCGGTTCGGGCGATAATTCCTTGGTATTGGGTTTTAATCCCCAATTTATTGGTTTACTCTTAATAGTAGACGCTGAAACAGATAAACCACCCTGAGCGAAGTCGAAGGGTCTAGCGAATGCGTGTATATAACATCCGAATAAAGCAAAACAAAGCGAAATCACAAAAAAAGGCATGATAATTTTTTTCATGCCTTTAGTTTGTGTAGAAATTAAAATTTTATTTCTCTGCAAGTAATTCTCTTTGGACTTGAGCCATTGCTTCATTTGACAACCACATTCCATTATAATCACCATATGCTTCTCTGACTTCACGCATTGAATCATAAAAAAGTTTTTCTGTTTGTTCAACATTAATATAGTCTTCAAGCAAAAATGAACTTCCAACCGTACCTGAGTTCTCTTTATTTTTGTATGCATTCGTAAGCGCAACTTCCTTATTGCGAAACGCATCCCTTAAATAATCTTGTTCCCAATCTTCTAAATCGTTTAATCTATATAGTTTTTCCATGCATAATATTAACACATTTCCACAAATTCGTCAACCCCCATATTTCCTTTGTCGTCACCTTCGCGCGTCCTTACCGAAATCATTCCGTCTTGTTCTTCTTTTTCGCCTACTATGATTAGGTACGGGATTTTTGCCATTGTGTGTTCGCGGATTTTTTTGCCTACTTTTTCGGCTCTTAGGTCGCGTTCGACTCTGATACCTGCTTGTTGTAATTGTTTGTAAACACCGTCCACGTAATCATCTTGTTTGTTTGATATACCCATTACCACTGCTTGGACTGGTGCTAACCATGTTGGGAATGCGCCGGCGTAATGTTCGATTAGCATTGCTAGTGTACGTTCGTAGCAGCCCAGCGAACTGCGGTGGATTATGATTGGTCGTTGTTTTTCGCCGTTTTCGTCGATGTATGTCATGTCGTAACGTTCGGCGAGCGCGAAATCGAGTTGCAATGTGATGATTGTATCTTCCTTGCCGTATACGTTTGACGCTTGGATGTCGATTTTGGGACCGTAGAACGCGGCATCACCGTCAGCCTCAACAAATGGTAGGTTATGACGTTGCAATACCGTGCGCAATTCGTCTTGGGATTTTTCCCATGCTTCCGCCTTGCCCATGTATTTTTTCTTATTCTTTGCGTCCCATTTTGACAATCTGTATGACACCTTGTCTTGGATTCCCATTTTTTTCATTAAGAAATTTGTCAGGTCGAGGCACTCGTCAAATACCTGTTGTACTTGATCGGGACGCGCGATTATATGACCTTCGGATAATGTGAATTGCCTCATTCTGGTCAGACCATGCATTTCTCCCGAATTTTCGTTTCTGAATAAAATTCTTGTTTCGCCGTATCGCACCGGTAAATCTCTGTACGAACGAATTGATGTTTTGTATAGGAAAAAGTGGAATGGGCATGTCATGGGCGACAATGCAAAGACCTCATCATCAAAGAGTTCGTTTCCGATTACAAACATGCCGTCTTTGTACATTTTCCAATGTCCCGACAGTTCATACAATTCTTTTTTCGCGAGTAACGGCGTTTTCACGTGTTGGTATCCGCGACGTTCTTCCTCGTCCTCGACAAAGCGTTGTAGGATTTGCAACACTTTCGCGCCCTTTGGCATCATGTGCGGCAGACCTTGACCAACCAAATCTACTGTTGTAAATAATTCGAGTTCCCTGCCGATGCGGTTATGGTCACGGCGACGGATTTCTTCTTGGGCGGTTTCATATTGTTCTAATTCCGCTTTGTTTTCGAATGCCACACCGTAAATTCGGGTCAACATTTTGTTTTCTGCGTTGCCACGCCAATATGCGCCCGTGATTGCCGTCAATTTGAATGCCTTGACTTGGGACGAATAACGGATGTGTTCTGTTCCCTTACACAAATCCAAATGGTCGCCGATTTTGACAAACATGACCTTGCCATCGACCGTCATGTCGGCAATAAGGTCGGTTTTATAAATGTCGCCGCTTTGTTCGAACATTTTTTTGGCTTCTGTTTTTGTTTTGGTCACGCCTGCGGTGATTTGCATGTTCGATTTAATAAGACGTTTCATTTCACCTTCCAACTTTTGCAAATCTTCGTTTTTAATCGGGGTCGCAAAATCGACATCGTAAAAAAATTGGTCGTCATCGCCCACACCATTACCAAGTCGCGCCTTAGGATAAATGTTTTTAATAGCAACACCCAAAATATGCGCCGCCGAATGGTTCAATATCTGTTTTGATTTGTTCATGGGGTCATTGTACAGTATTGACACAAAGATTGCAAGAAAAACGGCGAAGGATTATCGCCGTTTAATGTGTTTCATTAAGTTACTGTGGAGTCGGCTCTGCTTGATTCCATTGTTCTTGATGGCGGTTTGGTATCGCGTAGTCCATTTCCATAGCACGTCCTTCGCCTAAATAATTGTTGCTATTGTTGCTTATGTAGCTTAAAGGTAACTCCAAGCCCAATTCTTTTATAAGTTGTTGGAATCTATCTTCTATTTGTTGTTCTTCGACCATGTTGCTTATTGCTTGTGTTAAATCACCAAGGGTTGGATTTGCAGCATATCTTACAAAGTTCGGATCAAGTGTCGTTCCTCTTAATTGCTCTTCGGTCAATACGTTTTCTACTTTTGGTTGGTCGTCGTATGGATGACGTTCATATTCACGATTGATGATTCCAAATCTTTCCGCGTCACCCGCGTATAAATTATATTTCGATTGATTTTTTGCAAGGTATATTAACTCAGCGACGGCCTCTACACCGTTTTGCGCCTTGATAATCCCTTCCTGCATTAGTTCTTGTATTGCTTGTTTCTTACTGTTCACGAAATCATTAATTCTTTCAACCAGTGTTTGTTGTTGTTCATTTTTCATAAAACTCTCCTTATGATTTTTAGGGCTTAAAGTTAACCTTTAAACTCTTATTATTATAACATAGTTGCCTTGAAATAGCAAAAAAAAAAACCGGCGAGTGATTCGCCGTCTAAAATTTTTTACCTCCCCCACCATCTGCCTATGTAATTTCCGATCGCTCTGCCGTATTCGCCGGCGTATGCCCATACACCTATTGCCAATCCACCTACTGCCCCAACACCAATTGCTATTCCGCCGGTTGCAAGTACACCTATCGCAATACCGCCAGTGGCAGTTCCACCAACTGCAATCGCACCAGTACCCGAAAGCAATCCCAGCGCGAAAACCCCAGTGGAAATTAAACCAAGTGCCAAAAGTCCCACCGTGAACAATCCGATGGATACCAAACCGACGCTGAATAAACCCGTGCTGACCAAACCTACCGAGAATATTCCTTTTGCGTTGTTTCCAATAGCCATTACTCCGCGGGCCTTTGCACCACGACCGTAATTGATGTGCAGATACGGCTTGCCTTTTTTCGTGCGTTTGTCTGATACGAATTCGTATCTGCCATCTATTCGGGTTTCTACTCCTACGAATCCGTGACGGGTGACTTTGTTTGCGTTGTTGATACCGTTTTCGATTTGTTCATCAAATAACTCCGAAATCGACACGCCCAGCACCTTTGCCAATTTTGGAATGATACCGATGTCCGGGTTTGCCTCGTTGGTTTCCCATTTGCTTACCGCTTTGTTTGTGACACCCACCATGTCGCCAAGTTGCATTTGGGTCAAACCCTTTTTGTTTCTTAATCTGTAAATTTTTTCGCCTAACATTGGACTCATGATTAAATCTCCTTTCTTTGTTTGAATCTACAAAGATTATATGATTTATCATGTGAACAATCAATAGAATTATGTCGAACGTTGGTGGAATTGTGGTTTTGTTATTGAAAATCACCAAGATATAACTGTCGATGTTTCATACGCATTCCAAAAAGTGAGTCTAATCAATCCAAACTTCCCCCGGTTGTATAATTGTAGCCCCAATTCCAGATTGTTGTGACCAATCTCTTGTAAATGTATGACCCATATCTGCAACGATTTCCGAACCAGTAGAGCCATATTGGTTTGTTTGAATAAATTCAACCCTGACGGCATATGTTCCCGAATGCGAATGAACAATTTTGCGATTTGCCATTTGTTCTTCCGTCCAATTTACCCTCAAAGAGATATGCCCATTCGCAAAATCTGCGCTTACTGTCCACGAATTATCGGTATATGTAAAATTACCATTAGTGACTTCACCATTGAATGCCGTTTGGTTACTACTTACGTTAGAACCACCACAAGCGGTTAGCAAAAAAGCAATTGGTACTATCGCAACCATGATTGCAATGCTTAATAAAAATTTCTTCATGTTTGAATGATACTCTGTAAATCATTTAAAATCAACTATTAATACAACAAAAAACTCTTAACCTCTTGGGGTTTACCCGCTTGATTTGTGCTTACGCATCCTGAAAAAATTTCTTCTACCCTTTTGTATAATTCACATGGTTCGTCGCAGAAGAATATTCTTCGGGGGTTAAGTGCGACTAAACTCGCCATGATTTTTTGTTCGTTTGATAAACTTTCATTTACGTAGACACATTCGATTTGTTTCATGTCGCGGTCGCAAATTTGGATTTGGTCTGTTCTCGATTTTGGGACGCGTCTTAAAAAAACTTCCCCAGCGGATGAATCTATGTTGGATACTAGGAATCTTAATAATTCGGAAAATGTTTGTCTGCACATTAGTAATGGTAAATTATCATTTGCAAGGATGCATACCTCCAACCAACGTTGTTTTAGTATGTCCAAACAAAAATCATAGAACGAACCTATCACGAATTCGGGGGTTAGATTGATTAATCCAGCGACAATGACCTTGTCGGTGGTTCGATCGAATTCGCATAGGGCGCATAGGAATGCCGTAATGCCGACCTCGTCATGGGTTGGGAGTTTTATGTTTTGGCGGATAAAATGCGATTTGGCATCGGTCACGATAATTTCGGCCAGTGCGTCTTTGATGATAGTCAATGCGCTTTCTGCTTCTCGTTTTCCCGTAAAATTACATTCTAACGTTCGGCAATCTGATGCGTTTGTTTCATCATTTGTCTCATCGCAAATTACACCTTTCACGGTGGAAAGACGCTTTTTGATATATGCGAGGCTCATGACAAACCGTTCATCTGCTACTATTTTCAAAGACTTCATTTCTTTATATAAGTTATGCAATTGGGGGTCGAGTTAATCATTTATTTATCGACAGAAAAACCCATTTCACATTTATCAAAATATGTCTTACACTCATTACATGAAAGTAGCATTTTTTGGAACGCCCGCATTTTCAGTTCGTATCTTGGAAGAATTAAGTAACAGCAATCACAAGGTGGTATGCGTTGTAACCCAACCAGATAGACCAGTTGGTAGGGGCGGCAAAGTTATCCCAACCGAAGTCAAGAAATTTGCTATAGAAAATGGAATCAATGTAATTCAACCCGAACGAATATCAAAAGAATTAGAATTGCTCTACCCCTTTGCACCGGACATCATTGTCACGGCGGCCTTTGGGCAAATGTTGCGACAAAATGTATTGGACTACCCTAAACATGGTGTTGTTAATGTGCATACGTCTTTATTACCCAAATATCGTGGGTCGTCACCTGTGCAATGGGCAATTATAAATGGTGAGACCATTACTGGTGTTACTATAATGCAAACCGACATTGGGATGGATACCGGTGATATTATTTTGACCCAAAAAGTCGTAATAGATGATGATGAAACGGCGGGAGAATTGTTAGATAGATTGAGTGATGTTGGTGCAAAGTTGCTGATTAAGACACTAGATAATATCGAGAATGGCACGGCAACCCGAACACCGCAGAATCATAATGAATCTACACACTTCCCTATGTTGAAAAAAGAAGATGGGCGAATTGATTGGACAAAAAGTGCAACGGAAATTAATAATAAAATCCGTGGATTAAATCCTTGGCCTATTTGTCATTTTGAATTGGATAATGAAATCATCCGCGTATATAAAGCAAAAGTAACCGACATGACAACAACAAAAGCAAAAGTCGGCGAAGTCGTTATTGCCGATAAAAATGCGCTTGCCATTCAGTGTGGCACAGGTACAATTGAACTTGTAAGTTTGCAAGCATCAGGAGGAAAGATTCTTGGATATAAAGATTTTCTCAATGGTCGTAGGATTGAGGTTGGGAAAATAATCAACTAATCAAACTTTAATTATTTACAACGGAGGACGTTATGGAATTATCATTATCATTAGACCCGGCATCGGGAAAAGACTTTGCACAATATTTGGATTTTGTAAATTCTATCGATGGAATTACCATTCATTGTGATGTTATGGATGGAAGTTTTGTCCCCCGCATTTCTATTCCTAGGTCGGAATATGCCCATTTGTGCAAAAAATCTAAACATAAGATTGATGTTCATTTGATGGTCGAAAAGGTCGAAGAGAATTTGGATTATTATCTTTCACAATGTTGTCGTGGAATGATACGTTCAATCTGCTTTCACGTGGAGGCAATCACATACCCACAAGACCGTAATCGCCCAGAAAAATCGGCGACACCATCACCCAAAGCAATTGAACTCGTCGAGAAAATTCGTATGAACGGCATTGAAGGCGGAATTGCAATTGATCTGGACACAGACATTGACGAAATCGACGAAAGATTATTATTCATGTGCGATGTAATTACGATGATGAGCGTAAAAGCCGGCGCCAGCGGCCAAACATTCAACAAAGATGTACTTGCTAAGGTAAAAAAGATTAAACGTCTGTACCCTAATGTCCGAATCATTCTTGACGGTGGAATTAATTTGGAAAATATCGAACAGATAAAAAAAGCAGGTGTTGATACCGCGGTTTCGGCTAGTGCAGTTTATAATGCCGAATTTAGGATTGCCGCAATTAAAACTTTTAAGAAGTTAATACAGAGCTAGTAATTAATTTTACCACCCCATGCTAGAGACTTCGCCCCGCACCCCTTATTCCTCTTAGTAAGCAACTGATTTATTAGACTCATATTTTATCCTAATTAAGGTGAAATCAAAAAGAGGCTTCCACCTCTTTAACAATTAAATCCTATGGTTCAAACGAGGGTTGCAATTATGCACCCTTTTTGTTTAAAGTTTTTTTGCATTTTGTACAAATTTTGATTGACACGTTGTTGCCGTCCAATTCAAAACTTTCCTTTTGAAGGTTTGGTTTGTAGTGGCGTGGTGCCTTTCTGTTGGAATGTGATACGGTGTTTCCGCGCATTTTTCCCTTTCCGCAAAGTTGACATACGTTACTCATGATTCTACTCCTTTGATTTACTTGGCAAGTTTAGCATAGTATGGCACAACTTTGCAAGCATTATGATTGTAGTGAACTAGACATTAACAAATTAAACATCTAGTAATTTCAAGCAACCGCGAAGCATATACTGTTCGCGGTCACCGCGTGGTGGGTCCTGCAGGACTTGAACCTGCGACCAACCGGTTATGAGCCGGTTGCTCTAACCAACTGAGCTAAGGACCCGTTATAGTTTTTTTCACCGCCAACCTATAAATTAATCATTTTTAGGGGCAAATCAAAAACCGTGATATCTAGAACCCGACCTATGCAAAGTTATATTAGCACAAAGTTGAAGGGTCGGAACGTGCGCCAGCACGTGGTCGGGGTGGCAAGATTCGAACTCGCGACTTCTCGGTCCCAAACCGAGCGCTCTACCAACTGAGCCACACCCCGATAAATACCCTACTAGTTTATATATATTCGCGGATGTTGTCAAGTGCTTAATTGGGTTTTTTCGATTCTTTTTGTGGGAATTTGTTTTTTAAATCTCGCACTATTTCATGGCGAAATGCTACATATTCTTTGTCGGTGAATTTGAAGCCATCATTGATTTGGAACATCAGGTCAAGCATCCCTGATCTTTTATCCTCGTTTAGTTGTTCGTTTGTGATTCGCGTTATTACCTTTGGTTTGTACAAAGCATCAAAATCATCTTTGCTCATTGTCATGTTATCATTGTAATCGACAGCACGTATTCCGTTCGAATTAACGACCTCCAACCAACTGTGGAGATATTCCAAATCGTCATCAAATGTTCTTACATAGCCGGTTACAATTTCATTTGGAAAATTTTCAAAAGCCCACGACATTTGCACCGCGCGCGCATGACATTGATGTGGTCGATCCGGTTGAACCAGATCCGCGAAAATTCCCTTCAGAGATTTTGAATCAAGAAAATCACTGATTTTTTTAAATTCTATTTCATGGTTCTCCGTTTTTATTATGTTTGGAAATTGTTTTTTCTTTGCTTTCGTATATTCAAATTTGAATCTTTCTTTCACGAATCTTTCGATTCTACGTGTTTGAAAAAATCCATTTTTACCCGTAAGCAAATTAATCGATTTTAATATCGCCCATTCTTCAAAACGTGGATTTTGGATTTGTGAAAGTATTTTTTTAACTTCTTCATTGTCGCCGCGATTGAATGCGTTTGAAAATTGTTGATGCACATTTTCGAATTCAACTTCTGGCTCTACAAAAAGTTGTCCACATGTGCGTTTTCGCGGTGTCATTTGTTGTACACTTTCAAAATAACTCACGTGGCATTATATCATTTTTGATAGATTTTGTAAATACCCATCATGTAAATTAACTATGATGTTTAGTTTCACTATTTATCATCACCCCATCCATGTGGTCCATTTCGTGTTGGACGCATACTGCTTCTATGCCGTGGAAATCTTTTGTAAATTCTTTGCCGTGGCGGTCTTTTGCGGCTACCGTGATTATGTGGTGGCGTTTGATTTTGTAGTTTTCATTTGGGATTGAAAGACAGCCTTCATCACCCCTTTTTACTTTGTTGCGGAAGATGATTTCTGGGTTAATAAGTTCAACTATACCTTCTTTGGTATGTACTAGGCAAATGCGCAAGATTCTTCCGACTTGTACACCTGCAAGCCCCATGCCGCCTGCTTTCGCCATTGTTTCACGCATGTCATCTAACAGTTGATGTAGACGTGCATCAAAATCGGTGACTTGTTTTGATACCTTAGTCAATGTTTCGTCGGGATATTTTAATATTTGCAGGATTGCCATTGTGACTCCTTAACTCAAACTTTGGGGGTTGATTTCTAGGAAGACTAGTATTTTTTTCTTGTCCTCGGAATTAACTACATCGTGCATGAAGTTTATCATGTCTTGTTCTATATTTCTATTAAATCTTGCGAGAATTTGATAACGAAATTTATTTTGTATTCGTCCGAGCGGGCTTTTCATGGCGCCTAGATAAATAAAATCGTTTTGACGTGTACGTAATTTTGTTAATATTTTTTCTATATATTTCTTTATCGGTTCATCAACCTCCCCGGTTACTAATATTCGTACTATTGTTGCATATGGTGGATATTTCGTCGTCATTCTTGTATTCAATTCTTTTTCAAAGAAATTGTTGTAATCGTAATTGGCGGCGAATCTGTAAACATAGTGGTTGGGTTTGTAAGTTTGTAGGAACACAGTTGGTTCATTTTCGTTATTATCATTGATATTTACCACCCCCATGCTAGCCCCCTCAAGAGGGCGTCGCTGAGAGGGATGCGGGGCTTCGTCCCGCACACCTCGAGATGTTTCAATATCAATCGTTTTGTGTCCCTCCGATTCATCACCATCCATAACAATCGCATCTGGAAGCTCTGTTTTCGTGTTCTTATTATTTTTGTGTCTCCCAGCCCTGCCCGCAACTTGGGTTATTAGTGAAAAGGTTCGCTCTGCCGCCCTGAAGTCTGAAAAATGCAACGAGTTGTCGGCGTCGATTATTCCAACTACATCGACATTTGGGAAATCGTGTCCCTTTGCAATCATTTGCGTGCCAACAAGAATTGCTGGCACTGTTTTTGCAAAGTCATTTAAAATAGTCACAAGAGAATCTTTCGTTTTTGTATTATCTGCGTCTAAACGAAAAATCTTTGTGTTTGGGAAAATGTTTTCTAATTCTTCGACAACTTTTTGTGTGCCTGTATATCCATATCTAAGTTGAGAACTTGTACATTTTTTACATGTTGTTGCCTTGGTGAAACGGGCTGCACAATAATGGCATTTTAATAAATTGTCATCCTTATGCCACACCAAAGACACATCGCAATTATCACAATATGCCACCCATCCGCATTGTTTACATGTTACGTTAGATGCAAAACCACGACGATTCAAAAAAATCATGGCTTGCTTATTGTTTTCAACAACCTTTATAAGTGCGTTCATTAGGTCGCCTGCAAATAACCCACCATTACCGCCACGAATTTCTGCAATCATGTCGATAATTTGGATTTTGGGCATAGCAAGGTCATTAACACGGCGGTCAAGTTTTAAAAGCTTATAGTCATTACAACACATGCAATTCATCGATTCAATACATGGTGTTGCACTTCCAAGCAATAATGGGCATTTGTTGTACGTCCCTCGTAACTTCGCAATTTCATGTGTTGAAAATCTTGGATTGGATTCGCTGAAATAACTCGTATCATGTTCTTCATCTATAATAATTATACCTAAATTCTCTAATGGTGCAAATATTGCAGAACGTGCTCCTATTGCAATTTTTGCCTCTTGATTGTGTAATCGCAACCATTGGTCATATCTTTCCGTCGGCGATAAACCGCTGTGGATCATTGCCACGGTATCGCCGAATCTTGCGCGGAACGAACCCAGAACTTGCGGTGTTAATCCGATTTCCGGAACAAGCATTATTGCACTTTTACCTTGTTGCAACATTTGTTCAATTATGTGCATATAAACTTCGGTTTTTCCCGAGCCAGTTACTCCATGCAACAAAAAGACTTGAGATATACCACCCCCAACCCCCTCAAGGGGGCTTTTAAGGGGTGGCGGGGCTTCGCCCCGCACCCCTTTTCGCGAGGATCCCGCGTGAACATTACCTAGCACCTCGTCCACCACCGATCTTTGCGCGTCGGTTAGTGTGATTTGTTTTTTTGCTATTTCAAGTGATTTGATTTCTTTATTTTCTACTTTGCGGGTGCGCTTTCTTCCCCGCACCATGCTTGGAACAAATAACCGCAGGACATCTATTAATCGCAGTTTAAATTTATCGCATATTGCTGGTGCGATTGCCAAAAATTCGGGTTTGATTGCCACGAATTCGTCTGGTGATTTCAACACCTCTTTTAATTTGGTTGGATCGACATCAGTTGAATCCTTGATGTCAAGCACAAATCCTTCGGTCTCCCTAGGACCAAAAGGCACGAACACGCGTGAGCCTATTCGCACCTTTTCATCTAAATTATCGGGAATAATGTAGTCAAAAACCTTGTCGCCCGTACCAATTATTGCGTCTATAACTATTCTTGCGTACATAATGGCGACCATCCTCGTTTTTAAAAGTTACGCAATTGCAGCAGAACTTCCACCGAAATTTTCCGCCGTTGAAAAGTTAGCAACGATTTTTCCATCGGCAATTTCGCGAAGAGCAAAAGACAATTCCTTGGTCTTGGAATTTGCAAGCACCGCCGGCATTTTGATTGCGACATCACGCCCACGTTTTGCGACAATTATTGTAAGAGCATATTTGTTGCCAATTTGTGCAACGCAGTCTTCGATTTTTGGGTACAACATAATATTTCTTCCTTTTGATATAAAAATTCTAAACGAGTTTTAAAACGAATTTAATGCGCTCTTAATTTTGTGTTGGTTCTTCTTTTTCGATTTTTATTAATCTGTTGTATTTTGCCGTTCTGTCTGTTCTTGATAATGAACCTGTTTTTATTTGTTTTGCGCCTACCGCAACCGCTAAGTCAGCAATTGTGGTATCTTCTGTTTCACCACTTCTATGTGAAATGATACAGTTATATCCCGCATCGTGTGCAGTTTTAATACATGCAAGCGTTTCTGTTAAAGATCCAATTTGGTTTAACTTGATCAAAATTGCGTTACATGCGCCCATTTTGATACCTTTCTTAAGACGCTTTACATTTGTACAGAAGAAGTCGTCACCAACGATTTGGACTTTTGAACCTAAACGTTTTGTAAGTTCTACATAACCTCTCCAATCGTTTTGGTCGAGCGCGTCCTCAATCGATGCGATTGGGTATTGCTTGCAAAGTTCTTCGTAATATTCGATAAGTTGAATTGATTTCAATGCCTTGCCGTCAAAGTTGTAACGCTTTTTTTCTGCGTCGTAGAATTCTGATGCCGCTACGTCTAATGTGAATTTGAAATCTACTCCCGGCTTGTATCCGGCTTCCTCAATTGCTTGAACGATTACCGCTAGACCCTCTGCGTTTGAACCTAGGTTTGGTGCAAAACCACCTTCATCACCTACCGCAGTGTTGAGACCTTTAGCGTTTAATACTTTTTTAAGTGAGTGGAATACTTCCGACCCCATACGGATTGCGTCGGTTACTGTCTTCGCGCTTACTGGTAAAATCATGAATTCTTGACAATCCAAATTGTTGTCGGCGTGTGCGCCACCATTGATAATGTTCATCATTGGCATTGGGTATGACATTGTTGGTGTCTTTGCCATTTCAGCCATGTATTTGTAAGGTGAAGTTTTACGTGCTTGTGCAGCCGCGTACATACATGCAAGAGAAACACCCAAGATAGCATTTGCACCCAATTTTGATTTGTTTTCCGTGCCGTCTAGTTTCATCATAGCACGGTCAATCATTACCTGTTTTGTTACGTTCATCCCGATAAGTGCGGGTGCGATTACCTTGTTTACGTTAGCAACAGCCTTTGTTACACCTTTACCATGGTAACGTTTTTTGTCACCGTCACGTAATTCTACCGCCTCGAATTCGCCTGTTGACGCGCCACTTGGAACCATTGTCCAACCGTAGAAACGTCCGCCTTGTCCTGCCCAAACTTCGACCATCACGGTCGGGTTACCACGGGAATCCAAAATCTCCGTAGCATCAATTTTTGAAATTTTCATCTGAAAATCCTCCTATATAGGTTGATTA
>Ga0131853_10012411_pt1 | contig 15607 bp, 7 predicted proteins | sample TergutLab28metaG_FD_92764 | JGI IMG/M metagenome (GOLD analysis project Ga0131853, IMG submission 92764) | Labiotermes labralis P1 segment gut microbial communities from Petit-Saut dam, French Guiana - Lab288 P1 (version 2) (version 2) | ecosystem: Host-associated > Arthropoda: Insects >...
ACACACACACACACACACACAGAGATATGCAGTGTCTTGTACAGCAGGCTCATGGTAAAATGAAATATAACGAGCATGTCTAGAATACGTATATTATTCTCTAATTAAATGAAACTCTTGTCCGTTCGTTATTACTTCCAGACAAAGTTAGAAACCTTTCAAAATAATTTATTACTCTGAGTTTCAGCCTCATTATTACTCATTTGCTTAGCCTCTTCTGGCTTTTGTTAGAAACATATATTTGATTTCTAAGTTATAAACCTATATTTTATACCTATTTTTGTCCTAGCCTGGAGAAGAATTTATGCCTTATTCCTTATTCACTTTATACTCTTCTTCAACAAATTAACACTATCACCATTATTTATTTACTCGTTTTCATTCTCTTGATAGGTTGACTATGTCCCTTTGGACACTGGACCTATTCTCCAATCTCGGGATGACAGATTAATTAATAGGCAACACTGGAATACGCAGAGAAAAACTCTCCCGCTGCCAATCTTTACACCACAAATTCCACAAGGACTGCCCTGGGACTCAATTCGGGTCTCCGTGGAATGTTAGCAACATAAAAGAGTACCTGAGTTGAGCAATTAGATTCCAGCTTAACCTGATTCTCTTGACTTTGCTGATGGCACATGCTGTAGACAAATGTCCATTATCTTCACAAGCGATACAGAATCAAATTCGAAGAAATCTGGGAGTACAGTGCATTACCGTTAGCATCATACTGAATTACAGTTACTTTAATCGACATCAGTGTTTCCGACAAAACAGTTCGTCGCTATCCTGAGTTTATAATTCTCCTTTCGAATATCAACTTGTTACTCTAGACCGTACCTGGAACTTATGACGAATCCTCATGTCGTCTTTTCTTGTCACAGACTGACTGCGAACAGAGGACAATATAATTAGAGGCTACGCGTATTTCGACGTAAGAAACCGTGTCTCGGGTATTCCAGAAGCAAAGTGTCAGGCTAATAAGATAATTCGCGTTCCTTGAACAAATAAATTCTTCGAGAGAAACGTGGAATGTAGGTTTTCAAAACGTTATCAATTTCCAAGTTCTTTGAAATCGTTATCTATAGATGACTCATATGTTTTTTTGTAACACAGCAAGATAAAGTACGTTTCCGTTTCTTCTTCAACTGGGCTGTTAACATTCAGTGTTAGACGCGGTAGGAGCGAAAAGTCATGATGGGGTACGTAGCCCACCTAACCTCCTATTCAATGGGTACCGCGGGCCCCTTCTCGGGGGTAAAGCGGCCGCGCCCTAAGGCTGACCACTCACCTCCACCTAGTACCGAGGTTAAGAATGAGTGGAGTTATACCTGTATTCCCCCTGTATGCCTTCATGGAGTATGTATGGACTTCTTTTTCCCTTTTTTCTTCTCCAGTAGCTATGTTTCGCAAAGATCTGACGTAATGTCCCCCTTCCAACCTCTTGACATCCTGTCACCTAGCAGGTCGCTGCCTGCCCTTTCGCACACTTCATTCCTGTATATCACCCTGTGTTCCTGATACCTAATTTCCATCCCCGACCCTTACGCCCAGCAACTATAGGCCATAGGACATTATGAACCCCGGGGAAAGCTCACTCCAAATCCATGATATCAGCCGCTGGGCCCCATCCCCATAGCAAACAGCAATAATGATTCTCTGTATGAAAGACCCCCTATCCCCTCTTCCCTGCTATTCAGCATTTGACTTTCAGATGCGCCGACGCCCCGCCGAGCGCTGTAATACCATATAGAGCTCACGCCTTGGGTTCGGGACGTGGAGGGGTAGCGCTAGATAGTGGGGGCAGAACTCCAAGCCGCCCAAATCCCACTTGTCTGCCGCCACTTGACACCGAAGCATCCTGCGTGATATATTATTGTTTAAATAACATTAAAACCCCTTTCCGCTAAGCTTAGTGCCACTGCGGGAAGCCCGGCGATATTGTTTTCTTGATTACGAAGTCCGGAAGGTCGTTTTAAACTTCCGAGCGACGTCAGTGAGACGAAGACGACTGCACGAAGTCTGGGAAAGGTTTCAACTGATGGAAATAGGAGGAGGAGAGGGATTTAAGATGAAGTTTCTTGCAAGAAGAAGAGATTTCCATTCTGAGGAAAACAGAGATGAAGAAAGACGAGGAAGAGGAAAAGGAAGAGGAAGAGGAAGAGACTATTGTTGATCTTTATGGCATCCACGTGACTCAGATCTCGACCAATAGCAGAGCTTGGAAAGGAAGGAAGTATTTTTCTGGTCGTCGGAAGGATGTGGCTTGTGCTACGGATGGGGAAGATTCTTGCTTCTTCGAAGACGCCATTACCGTTTGCACGTCTTTGTTGCCGCAGGCGGTTCAATAGAATACTGTGAAGAAGAACTGCGTGGTCGGGAAAATTGATGAGATCGGGCCTCCGGTTCCGCGAAATTTAATGCGGCAGGGAGAGAAATTACAGCGAGTAAAATGGAATAAATAAATGTCACATATCACTTAAATGCCACCTGAATAGCAGCAAAGTAATGAAAAGAAATTTAATGAGATTCGTTTCGCAACCCTTTACAATGCAGTGGTTACTATGTGCCACCTCTTTGAACACTAAAACACTGCACTTCTGCGTAAACAATGTTCTACAAACTGCTTTGACTTTTGTCCGTTTGATCAGAATGCAAGTAGTCATTATATAGTAATATTCTGCTGTGGAGAAAAGCAAAGCTGAAGATGGGGACCGATTTAAAATTATCCATGACCATGCATTAAGATGGTCGGATATGATGATAAAACCAACAAATGCATATGAACGTATAAGAATATATTATAAATGTAGTAAACCGCCTTCATACATGTTGCGGCCACTGTGGCCATCCCCAGGGAAGTGTTATACGAAGGATATATTTCTACGTTTATAATATAATATATCCTTATATACCCATATACATTTGTTGGTTTTCTCTTTATATCAAATGGGGACCCACCTTGAACCCGAAAAGTAATGTGTTAAATTTCAATACATACGACTAGGGGGGGGGGGGAGCCCATGAAGTTAATGAGTTCAGATGAGATACACCATCGTGAGTTAGATCCCTCTATACAATAGCATTATTCAGCATTAGGCCTTACACATATACAGCATTTCGTGATTAGTCTTCGTAATGGACATTGAGTGTTTACGGCGAAGTAGGAATTCATTTTTTTTTTAAATCTGTTACAAGAACTTTGTGTTTCAGTAAGCTGATTCGTTGTTATATTTACAGCTGGCAACACGTGGGTACACAGGGTATTCAGCTAGAAACGATGTGAAGGCGATGCGCAACATCTTCATAAATCCCACTATACGAAATTAATATTATCGTAACTTCGGGTTCCGAAAAAAAAAACTCATAAAGCGTACATTCCCATTACGAATTTATGAATCCTGTGAACTTGTTTTACTGCAAGTAGTTTTGTGAAGGACTGCTACAGATTTTCTACTGTATTGATTATACCAACCGCATCGTCGGCATGTGCGTAATTGTTGAATTGTAAACAACATTCATGCGTAATATGCAAGTTTCATATTGTTTAAGACCGATCACCATTTGTCTGGTTCTAATGATTCACTAATTATCATCTTCAAACCGAAAGCTAAACAACACTTTCAGATGGTCACCATCTAGTAACCTTACATTTTACAAACTACTTCCGTAACAAAAGTTGCATCTTCTCCTATGTATATTACCAAGAATCTTTCGAGGCTCTAAGAAGAAGAGTCGACAGTGTAGCTCCCACCTGAGAAGTCTGCGCATCCACCGTGGTTATAACTGATTACACTGGATTGGGAGTAAGGCGCCGGTGTTCCCTCTAATGACAGACCCTATAATTTTAACGTCAAGTTAGGTGGAAGCCTGTCAGTGTCAACTGACCGGCTTCCACCAAACTTAAAACGTCCAAATCTACAAACAGACGCACACAGACACACACACACAACATGGAAACTTTAAAAGTCTACTTTTTGTTCTAGGAAGGAAAGTGGGCTAAAAATGAATTTTTCTCTCTAGACTAATTCAGAGAACTGGCGGACCTACACTGTACATGTAACCTACTAGTAAGAGGGGGGGTTATTGCTTGCTTTCTTTCTTTCACGCCACATAATGGGCAAAATGTCCGTGAGGGAAGATCAATTCAGGAAGCATTCTTTAGGTATTTACGTAACCAATATTCTAAGGCTTGGACTTGTTTCTTATTTTTTAAAAAATCTGTAAGAATTAGTTCTTTGTGGCGTAATTTGAAGACTCGATAATCCCTTTCGACACGGAGTTCTGTTTAACGCGCAAATGAATACGGCAGAGCGGGAATCGTCATTGGTATCTGTACAAAAACTTATGTCGTCCGCTCTACGGCGCGCAGTGTTGCGTCAACGCGACGCGCATGGGAGTGAGTACGGCTTCGTCGGCCGCTGTTCAGCAGTACAGCTGTGAGCGGGTTTGTAGAGTATACCAGCGGGGTTCGCCTTACGCTGCACAACCCGTATATCGGTTGGCAAATTTGACTCGTACTTGGCAGCACCACTACCACCACCACCAGCATTATTGGGTGCGAATATGCACAGCCTGTGGAAATCATGTTTAATCTTTCATGTCTTATGAACCCTGTCAGTCTAACAGTATTTGCCAGCCATTGTGGAAATGCTTTCTTATTTACAAACCATTGCGTTTATTTCTGTCCACTGGACATCTCTTGTCAACTAAATTAAGAATACGTCTACTTTAAAATCCGCGTATTTTTTCCACAGTTTATCATATTAATACTCAGACTTATATTCCTATAACTCTTGTTTAGTAATTTCACATTTTGTCTGCTAAAATTCAGACTGCTTTTCACTTGTCAGGCTGTGTGCACTGGCCTATTGGCATTGTTTTTGTCCTTTTAAGTCTCAAATTCTGCCAGGATTTGTCGGTTCACCACAAATAGAAGTCAATATTATTACGATAATTATTCGCAGCTCTGAAGTCAGCCTAAGAGTATACGTATTACAACTGCCTTACGTCCCCCAATTATGCAATAATAACGAAGGGTATCAAGTTTCATATCAGTCAAATACACAGCAACTGATTCAGTAGCCGACATTTTGAAAGGTAGGACATACAGCAAATTAAATAGTCTCATACCCACACACATAAATCTAATTTTTCGGTTAGTATATTTCCATCGCGAAACCAAAGCGAGACAGAGGCGGCATTCGTGAAGAAATTTTACCTGCATAGCTGTACAGAACCGCAAGTGTACGGAATACAGAGACGAAAATTTCATGAGATTCGTCTTACAAACAAACCTTTTCATCAGGTAGGTAGTACACAAAGAAGCCCTCAGACCTGGTAAATGGATAGAGACAGTACCGTCTCGGTGTTCCTGAACCTCGCTGTTCTCGTGAACTTGACCGTTCGTGATCTCCCGTTTTAATACCATTGTTTCCACCTTTCGTGACTGTTTCCAACGAATTGGGGTGAGTCGACAATGCTAGGCAGTAAGGCTTCATCCACTCCCCTGTTATTGCACGTCACTCTCCGATCTGCGAAGGTACGTCTTTCATTAAGTAAGGCTAATCGCTCTCTCACTGTATGCAATAAGAATCCTTCATTCAATTAATTTATAGAGCTGATAACTTTAATTAATTGTTCATTTTATATAAAAAGAAGCTTTCATGCTTTTACCGTTTATAGATTATTTTATATTTTTAGTACCGGAATTTGGTAAGTTTTTGTAATTAAATAGGCGTTTACAGTGAAAAATATATTCCAATGTTCATGACAATTTTATCGTTCTTAATCAATCAATCAATCACGAGCGTAGAGACTGTATTATATTTCATACTTTTGGGAGTGCGCCTATTATGTGGAAAGATTAGACTAAGCCTCTTTTATTTTTCTGCTTAGACACGCTAGAGTAGACCAACGAGTTACAGATGAATTCATCGTTGGCAATATTAATGGATAATTGATTCTGCACATGGGGTTTCTCGGACGTTGATATTGGGTGGATTGAGGGTAGGGGGACTGTGTTATAGGGTTGCGCGCGATGATGTGTTGATACAGGAAAGAGAGGGGGGGGAGGGGGGTCGGAGGCTGTGCACAACTAGGAGGAAAACACTTCCCTTTCACTCTTTCACTTGGTGATAAAGCGAGAGAACACGAGAGATCTGGGTTGTTTGATTCTTCAGGTCGCGCGGCGGCCTGTTCAACAACACGAGGGGTCGACTCTAACTTAACCCCCTGAAGACTTCAGTATCATGTGTGACGCAAGTGAATTCGTACGAGTATTCACGCAATCAACAGTGCGCAAATTAACTGTGAATTCATTAAAATCGACACAGCCGTCAAAGAGACCGATACTGCTCGTAGTAGGCCCAATGCAGTTATGCTTCGTGGTTCAGGAATATTTAATTTCCTTCAAATTGTGAACAGCAATCAATAATCTTAAAATCAGTCCAGTAAATTGTGTTATTATAAGTTACCACTTTAAATACTTGTGGTTTATTCTGTATGGCTTAACAACGTGTGAAGAACATTACTAACGTGAGAATATGGAGATGGTTTTGAAACGAAAGATGTGTGTGCTCATTAAGAATTCTAGTTTGATGAATACAAAATGTCTACGACGGTATGGTGTGGCATATTACAGTTCTGAGTAGGCCCACGTGATCATGGGTGACTGAGGTGGTTATGCGTTTACACAAGACGCGATAAATATGCTGGCTACAGTTCTTTCCATTAACTAATTACAAAATGTACCGAGATACAGCATTCTGTGTCAAAGTGTGGGCCTGCGGAATGCAGTGGCTTCAGCTCCCAAAAAAAGCATAGGCCTTCTTCTGTTTATTTTCTGCGTTTGCTAATATCGGTAACCCATGAAAGTAAAACGCCCTGTGTATTGTTGGTGTTTACTAAAATAATTAATTACTCGATGAACGGATTCATTTGTATGAATCTGACTAGAGCAATGTTTTATTCTAACTGAAAGCGATGAATCATTCATTCATATGAGGAAAGTGTAAACAAGCGAGTAGTTGCATGAAATTTCTATTACATATATGATATTTCTTCAATACCAAAAGATTGTTCGGAATTTCCCATAAATTTCTCTAAATTCAAGATGCCTCGAAGTATTACAGTTCCTCACAAGTTGCTGAGTCAGTCCTAGTAAGTTACTTATTCAAGAAATCCAGTTAAAACTACTGCTTGTTCTATAGGTATCTATTTACAGCCCAGTGGCCACTTTATGTACCAGCAAGTTTAGGAAAAAGTCTAAGCTTTGTTAACAGAGTGAATTTATGCGTGTTGTATGGTTTTTAGAACAAACAGGGCTTATTTCATTACACAGCATTAACTGATTGGATTTTGTAACCGAGAGAGTTGTGTTAACTGCACATTACGAACTGAATGTTGATATTAATTCAGATTAATTTTCGTTTTTAAAGGGTTAAATAGAGCCTATGTTATAAAACCGGCTCTGAAAAATAAATGGAAAAGCAGGCGAAAGCATTTACTGCAACATGAACGCTACGGCTTCAAACCTAATTACGTTTGGGGAAGTCTTTTTTTTTTGTCTTTAAACTAAGAAATATTTGTAAGAGATGCGAATAGTGTAGACACCGATGGAACAGGTTTTTACATCTCTGGAATTACTAGAAAATCAAGAATGTAGGCTAATAACCCTTGTATCAGTCACAACGACTACAAAACATATTCAGCGTCTTCCTTGTTACTGGAATTCAAAACAAGCCACAACTTACTCCTAGTTCAATACTATGCAAATCATACAGGCCCAAGAAATAAATGTATTTAAATGTTAGGTAGAGCGTCGAACGCAGGCTGCTTGAGGGAAGATAGTATAGGGAGGCTGCACCTTTAGGTCCCACTGTTTTATACGTTCCATGGATTTTATTTATATTAAGATGGTTAAAATGAGTAGCCGATGTAATCAGATCATATGTATAAATTACCGAGTTTGAACATGCAGACGAAATAAAATTAAATGTGCTTTTTTTTAAAATCATAGGCAAATACCTACCATCAAACCTAATATTTTCGTTCTGTTTCTCCTGTGAAGCACAATAATTTAGTGGTGGATAGGCTCGACAGAATATAATTAACAACAGGAGTAACAGCTAGTACCCGCAAGAACAGCGACAACTCCGTGTGTTGTGGTCAGTGCGAGAAGTGCAGAAAGCGTCTGAACTATGAGGCGTCGCATTTCTTGTTACATTGGTGTTTAAGAAACATGTGAATAGGAAATTTGTGAGAAGTTCCGTCTGCTTGAATCTTGTTAACGACGTGCGAAGACCACAAGGGGTGTTACTGACGGAAGATGTGAGGAGTACAGCAACCCCGTCGTTATCATGTGGCGCTTGCCACCGGGGTGTACGGCGGATGACCTGTTGAACGCTCGAAGACTAGCCACAGCTGTGGTGCATCACCACCACCAACAGCAGCAACAGCAGCAGCACCATCAGCACCAACAGCACCAGCAGGTGCAGCACAACAGAACCGCAAGCAAGCTGGCGCCCACAGCTGCTGCTGCAATGCTATACAATGGTCTGTGTCTGTTGACGGTTGTACCAGACTGCATGAACTTATTTTTCTTTGAATCTAATTTCAGTTAGGAGGCCCTAATTATGCTGTCGTTTGTACGTGTTAGCGCGAATGTCCGTCCAAGAGCCTATTTTTGTTGTTGATTTACTCAGGCGGTTTGAACCAGTAGGCGATGGAAATTAGTGCTCTTGTTGTAAGAAATCTGGTTTGGAAGAATTGTGAGCGAGGTTCTGGGAACCAGGACGTTCGTTACACCCACTTCTCGCTTTACGGACATAATCCTTTCCGCGAAAATAGTCCATTAGACGAAAATCCTTTTAGCGAAATGCGCGGCAGCGCGTGTGCAAGAGTACTGACCCACATGCTCGTCTGACCTGCTCCATAGAGCGTCAACCAATATAAGCGAAAAAGTAGTTCTTACAGCGAAACAGAGGTTCAAATTATCGTTGTACGTTAGGTTGAAGAAATCCAACGAGATGCAACAGTATGCAGATATTTATTTACTGCTAAATTACTCTACATGTTTCAGGCGTCCATCGCGCCCATCATCAGGAGTACATGAAACTAGTTGCAGCCTCTGGTGCAGATCTGTACCAGAGGCTGCGACTACAGTTTTATGTACTCCTGATTATGGGTGCAATGGACGCCCGAAACATGTAGAGTAATTTAGCAGTAAATAAATATCTGCATACTGATGCATCTCGTTGGATTCTTTCAACCTAGAATTACGATGCACGGAACCACGAATATAAAATGTATCAAAGCTAAACAGGCAAAAGTAATCTACCAGTTTAATAACATTAAGAACAAACTGTACAAAACGAATGCAACCATATGGTACAACAAAATATATAGACTAAGGAGACTAAGACCAGCCTACATCAACATCCGTATTAATGGCAATAACCAACAATGCCAAAGAACTCTTAGAACAGCTACCAAATGCCGTATCAATCAAGATATTAAGTTCCTCTACATTAAAAAATAAGATCTGTACCAGAGCCTGCAACTACAGTTTTATGTACTCCTGATGACGGGCGCGATGGACGCCCGAAACATGTAGAGTAATTTAGCAGTAAATAAATGTCTGCATACTGTTGCATCTCTTTGGACTTCATCAACCTAGAATTACGATGTACGGAACCACGAATATAAAATTTATCGTTTCACGTTATAGCGAAAATCCATAAAGCGAATGTCCTTAAGCAGAATGGGTGTACTTGCATCAAGTACTGGCCGTTACTTAGGAGTAAAGTTCTGGCCTTGACAGCGTGGATGTGGGTCCCTTATCTCCAGGCAAAGCTTGCAGAGAAAGCATATCGTTAGTCAGGAAGCAAAGTGACACAACTCCAAAAATACAGAACAGAACATGTGACACATGGTCATTACTCCGCTCAGAAGAAAGTGACACTAGCGCTTCCTCGCGGCTAAGGGTCTAATATTAGTTGTGACACTTTTTTCCTGTTAAAACAAGTAATTTTGGAAGTTTTAGCATCCTACTCCTGTACAGAAGTTATAAACTGCATTTCTTGAGTTGTGACCCTTTTGTTCCGGACTAACGATATAGACTCTACCAAAAATACAAGTCTCTGTCACTTGCCACTGGTCGCCATTTGTTTGGTGTTAATCTTATAACAGGCGTGGAGTCAAACTTTTGCAAGGCTCTAATCAGGTAGAACAATACAGAAAACTCTACTTGGCAGAACAGAATCAACTGACCCTCACAAACTCTTTAGTTCAATGTATTCGGGAAATGGTCACAAACGTATAATGGTCTAACCTCCCCTGCGAAACCGCTACCAAGGCCGAAGTCATATTCCTGACTAAAGCGCTAAATCATTCTTACTCCTGAGCCACCGTACGAACGCAAACAAGTAAAAGAGTTCACTTTTGAATGAAAGTAGGTCTATGGCGTAGACTAAAACAGGCGCCTCTGCGGTCTATACTCGTGTTTCGTAAGGGTTCTGAGCTATCGCCTCCCCTCACAGTGCAATTGTAGAGCTTCACCGACACTACAGACAGACTGCTGGTGGGTGAGGTATCCTGCACACTGGGAATGATTCATGACGTCTAGGTTGCTTACTGACCCTCCTATATAAACTCACATTCTAGAACAGCAGCAGATTTTCGTCATGCCTGTTTTGTTTCCTAATGTTTAATTTTCCACGTTCTAGACTTCAGTCTTAAAGCAATTATTTTTCAAGTTTCCTACGGTGCATTCCAGTGCCTGAAACAAAACACGGTCATCGGCTTTATAAGTGCACGAAATACGCCAGTGCAATAATGCATGTTCCTAACTCGCTTTATTTCATGTACTGCAACAAAGAAATTTAGGACCTAATTGCAGTTGTGCATATTTATTAAAACGTCGGTTTTAATAACTTAACTATACCTTGTGATAAAGTAATTATTCAGTCAAACGCAACATATATATAATTATTAATACACAGTTGGCAACATGTTTCGTTTCTAGTGAACCATCTTCAGGCCAGTTTTTAACGTACGGACATGCTGCATTCAGTGGGTGCGCATATAATGTGCGCACTCACTGACTGCACCACGTCCGTATACTAAGAAATGGTCTGAAGATGGTTCACTAGAACCGAAACATGTTGCCAACTGTGTATTAATTGACTATAGGTGTGTTGTGTTTGAGTGAACAAATTACTTTATCATATTGTATAACACAACGGGATGGCTCCTATAAAAAGTTAACTATACCTCCATGGAGCATAATTCCTCTCTAGTAGCTCAGACAGCCAAGAAATTCCCCTCCTTATATGAAACCCTACAGGTCATCAGTTTTCAATACCACCCGCCAACGACAAGTTTCCTAAGACACATAACTCACATCCTCACTCCAAATTCCTATTTCTTTAAAATCCTTATTAGTATTATACTCCAATCTAGTCTAATGTTTCTCAGTTAGTCACTTCCTTTCAGGTTTCCAGATTAGATTTTTAGTGCATTCGTTACGTCACCTACATGTTACGCCCATTTCATTTTTTATTTTGTCTCCGTAATAATATTTAGAGAGTTTCACGTTAGATTGGCCTACTGTTTTTTTTTAATTTCCTCCGTCTTAGATCAAATTATTTTCTTCAGAATCGTAATCTTATTCTCCAACGCTCACTATCTAGTGCAAATATAAACACAAATCGCTTCGAATTCAAGGGCATTCTAATTTTTAAAAGCGGTAAATTTAGTAAATTAGCCTTTCTGTTACTTCTCCCAGACACGTACCAAAAAAAACCATCAGCAAATAGGCCTATTCTGACTGTGATCTTAACTGAATGGTAGAATGGTGACTGGGTTGGCCTGATTTTTCCCTGACGCTTCTCAATTTCGTTCTCTTGGAAATGTAGGAATACAGCTATCGCCGTCCTATAGTGAGGCTTACAAGCTGTAACAAATACAAGCACTTCCCAAAATACGAAAGCTCATTAGATTAATAAATCTGTAATCATTGTCATAATTCTTCACTTCATTTCAATGTAAGCCCTACAAAAATATTTCTTGTGAAAGTATTAGGATAAAAATTAATTTCATGTGGCAATTCCTGCAGGCAGAGTCTCGGTATAAGATATATGCTTTTCGTTTTGAGTAAAACAAAAGGCCCCACAAAACATATTCCACCCTTATAATAGCCAGATCCTTAAATGATAATGTACAGTCTTCCATTCTCGTTTCTCATTATAGCAGGAGCCAGCCACTATAGAATACAAGGCCAAACAAAACACTTCAATACTGACACGAGCTGTTTCTCTTTTAAGTCTTGGAAAGTTCTTCGTCTTTAACTGTAAGAGAGGTACTGGGAAAGAACATGGAGGCGCAAAACACACCGTAGTAAGCTGCAAGAAGGGTCGAACTGAAGCTTTAAATTTCACCAAATGACTTACTTTTAATGCAATAAGAAGACGTCCGACTGCTTCGGCGCCGTCAGCCTCCCTAATCTTCTCACTTCCCCCGCAGTTCGTTTATCAAACAGCCCAGTCACTGTAATGAGACAGTGTCGTGCACTGCAATGAAAGAAAGTAGAAGGCAAATCAATAAAACAGTTCAATAACGTCTCCAGCATGACCACATTAACTCTTAAGTCAAATGTTAGACTTACGTAGTTTCTGGGAGTTACAAGCTGTATAATTAATTAGCCTACATATTGTAATACTAATTGGTACGTCAGCACAGCTGTTTTTATTACACAAGGTAATGTGTAGGCTGCATGTTTCGACAAATAAATAGTCATCTTCAGGCCTATTCTTTACAGGTTAAGTCACAGGATCCTGTGCACACATTGGGATCTCAGTGTGTTTACACCAGTGAAATATTTAAGCCATATCATTTGCCTAGGAGAGTGAAACTTGCAAAGTGTATATCTAATTGGTTAAAATACATTTTAAAAATCTAAAAAATAGTGTATTGGCGTTTACCATTTAAAATATGTAGGTCCCGTTACCATCTAATTATTCCAGGGTTGTGAAGTTATACTTGCAGTGAAGCCTCACAACCCTGGAATAATCAGATGGTAACGGGACCTAAACTCAACAAAAACAAACTCCGTGGCCTTAGTCCGCACGCGAGTAACGGGACCTACATTTTTTAAATGGTAAACGCCAATACACTATTTTTTAGATTTTTAATGTATTTTAACCAATTAGTTACATACTTTGCAAGTTTCACTCTCCTAGGCAAATTATATGGCTTAAATATTTCACTGGTGTAAACACACTGAGATCCCAATGTGTGCACAGGATCCTGTGACTTAACCTGTAAAGAACAGGCCTGAAGATGACTATTTATTAGTCGAAACGTGCAGCCTACATATTACCTTGTGTAATAAAAACAGCTGTGCTGACGTAAAAATACGTATTCAAGCACTTCGTGATGTCTTCATTCTAATTAGCCTATACCTGACACACTGTTAAGTCCTAGTATGAGTCCCAGAATCAGTTCCACCATAGACGTTACTGATGACAAACAGGAAAAAAGTTTACATGTGGGCTACTTGTAGTCCTGTCGAACTCAGAGTTTACAGCGCGACGCATGTCATTTGACCTATTGGCCTTGACACAAGCTACACATGCCGATCCCAGTGGCCGCGCGGTCTGCGGCCGCTCGCTTGCTGGGATTGTGGGTTCGAATCCCGCCGGGGGCATGGATGTCTGTAACTTGTGAGTGTTGTGTTTCGTCACGTCGAGGTCTCTGCGTCGACCCTACCGAGTGTGGTGTGTCTGAGTGTGATCGCGAAGCATCGATAAGGGAAGGCCAAGGCCCGACAACGGGCCGAAGCAACACACACACACAAACAAACAAAGCTACGTGTATCGCAGAGGCAGTACACGATACAGAATTACTTTTTCTCTCACATCTAATCAACTTCAGATATCATAAGCCTATTGCACAGTCGTCTGTAAATTAGGCTATGTTGCTAGATTACCTGAAGATGGAAACAGGCATATTTCCGAAACGTTTCAGTCTTTATTGAATAATCCAGGGTAATCCTAAATAAATTAATGTAGGTAATTGGTTCTGAAATTTTTGGTACTCGGAACGCACATGGTATGGGGGGGTTTTTTTTCGCGGTGAACCACAACGAAAATAGAAAACTAAAGTTTTTAATAAAAGTAGGGCTATTTTTGAACAGTGTCGTTTATTGCACAAAACTACAGTAAAGCAGACACGAACTTTTGACGCAAATATGAATGTGAAGGCTTAAGTAAATGTAGTGATTTCCAAATTTAATACATGTTAAGGCGGTACAATTGCCATCATTTCAGACAAAGTATGCTTTAATATGTAAAATACAAGAACAAGATAAAGTGTACGTACTGACACGTTCTGTACACCTTGTTGCATACGAGTATGTCACATTTTTTAATGCGCAAATGTTTCATACTGTAGTTACAAAAAAATTAGAAAACTCCTCACACTTGATCAAAAAATGTACCTGCGTAGGTACATTTCCGATCACTTGGTGGTACAACTCTGATCAGTGGCATCTACCTCTTGCCTTTCGCTCCTACGCATATCTCATGGTACCAGATATTATACTTCTGGTAGCCCACCCAGGCACATTGTTTTCATAGATTTGGCACTATAATGGTTGAAAAGCAGAAACTTCACTCGCCACCCTTTGCTGGTGATTGTTTTGTAACAATGATTCTGTCTTCTGCTCTAGTTCTGTACCTATGAAACTAACCGTTGGTTGTTCGTTTTGTTGTTGTTTTTGTTGGGAAAAGGCATTTTTTTTATATCGGGTTTCTTCCAGGTTTTAATCCGAGGTAAGTTGGACCGAAGATTTTGTTTTTCGTTTTCTTGATGAAGTCTTCTTTTCAGGTGTTGGTATGTTGTTCTTCACTGCTTGTTGCTGAATTGTTTGTTGTGTTTGAAGTTGACTCTGTGGCGTCAGCAGTGTTTCCATTTTGACTAAAGATTACTAAGGGCAATGCCATTGATGAGCCTAATGGTGCCCCCTCATATTAGCAAAGACAGTCATTGAAACCGCAGTCCCTCTCTTAACTCTGTGGGCCTGCGATATGTAGAACTATAGGCCTACATATTTCACATCACTGCCATGTGTGTTAAACGCTAGGTGATTACTCCACTCCTTGACTTCACGGTTCTAAAGACAAGACTATTTAGCCAACAGTAAAACTTGACGCAGCTGCTTGTTATGTAACGTTCTTCAACTCCGTCATTCCTCCTTCGTGATGCGAAATATTGCCTTTAGCGCTCTGTTCTCAGATACGTCCAAAATAGTTGTTTTGAAAATGTTTATTCCGTGCATTTTAATCTAGCTTATATTAGCCAGCTTAGCATTAGCCATTCCTCTGCAGACTGAACTTAGCTGAGGCAAGCTATATGTATAAACATACACACATACACAAACACGCACACACATTATGAATGTAATTCTGTATATTTTAGTTGGTTTTTAGAGTTCCTGGTATATCGGATCCCTGAAGAGGGGTGCTATAGCACCGAAGCATGTTAGAGGATTAATATATTATAAGACTGTGTATGTTGCATGTGCATTTGTAGGTTTAATGAAAAA
>Ga0131853_10012413_pt1 | contig 15607 bp, 14 predicted proteins | sample TergutLab28metaG_FD_92764 | JGI IMG/M metagenome (GOLD analysis project Ga0131853, IMG submission 92764) | Labiotermes labralis P1 segment gut microbial communities from Petit-Saut dam, French Guiana - Lab288 P1 (version 2) (version 2) | ecosystem: Host-associated > Arthropoda: Insects >...
AAACCACGAGCTCGTTGACAAGTTTATAGCGTTTTGTTAGTATCCTAGCACAGCGTTTCGCGAATAACTAGTGATTAAGAGGTGCATTTTAAGTGGCAGTTATATATTATGGCACGGAAAAGAAAGAGTATATGCTAACAAATCTTGATAAGTGGACTCAAATTACCGGTGTCCCTGACTTGTTTGTTGTAAAAGATCAAAACTTGAGCAAGTTTAGGTCACAGTATCTTGAAAGATTTTACGTTGTGTCTCTTGATGAAGCTTTGAGACGTTATCCTGACGCTGATATATGGCTTGTTTACAGTTGGGAAAGCACTGCGCGAGAAGCCGGAAATAACCTACTAAAAAAGGTAGCTCCCGACAAAATACACTTTCTCGAAGCCGATTTGGAATACAGGAAAGGATGTGGAAGGCTTGGCAGGTCTCTGCACTACAAAGTCGGCAAAGTTCCAATGTGCACTGTAGGAAACCGCAAGCATCCTTCTTTTAGGGCAACCGCCTCTGTCAGCGAAATGATTTCCGGCTGGCGTGAATATTCTGAAAAATTGATTCGTGAAAATCAGCTTGACAGTCCTAATGAGTGCCTTGGCTGTCCGCTTTTGAAGTACGGTTTTTTCAAAAAAACTGTCACCTTGAGAAACCTCAGATTTCTGCAAGGCCTGGCACATGATTCATGTAATTTGAGATGCAAGTATTGCTCAGCTTCTCAAAGTGGCAGATGGACAAAGCTAAAAGACGACACCGGCCCCACAACCTATGACATCGTTCGTCAGTTTTCTGAAATCCCTGAGTTTATCGAGATGGGTGCCGGGTTTACCATTACCTTTGCAAATGGTGAGCTTTGTGTTAACAAGTATTTTGACGAAATTGCAGATATCTTAGCAAAAGTAGCTTGGAGGGTAGAGCTTTTGTCCAACATGTCCGTCTATAGAGAAGGACTCGCAACACTCATGCAAAATGGACGTATTGCAAAGATAATCACCTCAATAGACGCAGGAACACGAGAGACTTTTAAGAGGCTCAAGCAAAACGACCGCTTTGATGAAGTTGTAAAAAATCTGCAAACCTACCCGATTGATAAGACGGATTTATATGTGAAATATGTTTTCGTGGAAGGATATAACGATAATGAGACTGACATAGATGGATTTTATGAGATTGCAAAAAGTACAGGCGGAACAATAATGATTTCTGCCGACAACAAAACAAATGACATTCCATTTACGGCAAGCGACAATATGAGAGAGCTGACTTTAAGGCTTATACATAAAGCAAAAGCCGATGGTATAAGATTAAAGCCCGACGATAATAATATAAATGCCATTGACGCAGACTTCATTAAGTCACATTTCGGAACTTAGGCTCAAAAAAGCAGGACAGCATTTCTCATGCCGTCCTGTTTTTTGTTGTTCTGTTCTACTAATCTTCAAGAATTTGCAACAGTGATTTTGCGCTTAGTTCATTATTAAGCGACTCTTGTATGCGTTCAAATTCTTTATGCACCATACAGGGGTGATCCTCTTGATTTCTCTGGCATGGGCAATCATCTCGCAAGCACTCATTTATGAGGAGATTTTCATCAATTGCCGAGACAACGTCTAAAATCGTCAGCTCATTAGGAGATTTTACAAGCCAATAACCTCCGTCACGACCTCGGCTGCTCATAATCCAACCGGCACGCTCCAGTTTTTTCAAAATTTTATAGGCAAATTGTCCCGGAATTGCCTCCGCTGCGCATATTTCCTCGGCTGTTGTTTTTTCACCCGAAGCTAAAGCTCGAATAATCCTTATTCCATAATCACATTCTCTTGTCAGAAACATAGCTATTCCTCCATTTTCTATCCTAAATGTACTCCTTGTATCGGTTATTGTCAATTAAAAATGTGTGAATTTTCTTAAATTTTAGAATAAGACACAAAAAGTTCACAATTAATTTTGTCATTTTAGACGAAAATCGTCTGTTTTGCGTAAAAACCAATAAATTTGCAATAAATGTGTGCTTTCTGCAAGACTAAGAAAATTAACAGATTTTATCCAATCTTATATCTGCAACAACAGAGGCTGTAAAAATCTATGCCTCTGTTGTTAATTTTGAGAATTTTTGTTATTTTGCTAAACATTTGCTTAAATTTGCGAAAATGTATTGTTTAGAAATCGGCGCTTCCTGTAGTTCTAGGAAATGGAATAACATCACGAATATTTGACACGCCTGTAAGATACATCAGCAGTCTTTCAAATCCCAGACCAAACCCCGCATGTCTTGTCCCGCCAAAGCGGCGCAAGTCTAAATACCACCAGTACGCTTCTTTATCCAGTCCCATTTCTTCAATGCGAGCCTCCAGGTTAGAGAGTCTTTCCTCACGCTGGCTTCCGCCGATTATTTCTCCTATTCCCGGTGCGAGCAAATCCATTGCCGCAACAGTTTTTCCGTCGTCATTGAGGCGCATGTAAAAGGCTTTTATGTCCTTGGGATAGTCTATGACAAAGACAGGCTTTTTGAAATGCTTCTCGGTCAGATATCTCTCATGCTCTGTCTGCAAGTCACAGCCCCATGACACAGGAAATTGAAAATCCTCGCCGCTTGAGAGTAAAATGTCAATTGCATCTGTATATGTCACTCTGCCAAATTCAGCATTTGCAACGGTGGTTAGGCGTTCAAGCAGTTCTTTGTCAACAAAATTATTTAGAAATTCTATTTCCATAGGGCATTTTTCAAGAACATAGCTTATCACATATTTTAGCATATCCTCAGCCAGTTTCATGTCATCTTCTAAATCTGCAAATGCAATTTCAGGTTCAATCATCCAAAACTCCGCCGCATGGCGTGGTGTGTTGGAATTTTCTGCCCTAAATGTCGGCCCGAATGTGTAGATTCCGCCAAAGGCAAGTGCATATGCTTCACCATTTAGCTGACCCGAAACAGTAAGTCCTGCCTGCTTTCCGAAGAAGTCCTCGCCATAGTCTATATTCCCGCTCTCATTTTTTGGCGGAGCTTGCATGTCCAAGGTTGTAACATGGAACATCTCCCCCGCTCCCTCTGCATCACTGCATGTTATTATCGGGGTGTGGACATAGACAAGTCCCTGTTCCTGAAAAAAGCAGTGGATAGCATGAGCTGCAACCGAGCGGATTCTAAATACAGCCGAGAATAGATTTGTGCGTGGGCGCAGATGAGCTATTGTGCGCAAAAACTCCGGTGAGTGCCGCTTTTTTTGCAGTGGATATTCCGGTGCAGACTCCCCTTCTACAACTATTTCTTTAGCCGCAATTTCAAATGGTTGTTTTGCACCTTCTGTGAGCTTAAACTGCCCTGTAATTACAAGTGCCGTTCCTACATTTTGTCTTATTATATCCTTGAAGTTTGGCAGGCTTTCTTCAAGTACGATTTGTACGCCCTTAAAACAGCTTCCGTCATTTAGCTCGATAAACGCAAAGGATTTTAGGTCGCGAATGGTTTTTACCCAGCCGCAAACCTTAATTTCCGCATCTGCATGTGTTTGCGGGGTTGCGTATAGGTCTTTTACTTTTACAAATGACATTTTGTTCTTTCCTCCATTTTGCTGCTTATTAAGACTCCGAAATTAATACTGCCTCTCCTAATTTGAGACTTTTCGGTATGTCTATAAGTCTTTGATTCTTACTACCTCGCCATTTTAGCGCCAGGCTTCGCTTCTCAATTTCAAATGGGCCATCTACAAGGACATCTATATGCATGAGCAAGTCATTTATATCCTTGTCGCTTTTTGCACGTTCAAGTAAATTTTCAAAGATATTTCCTGTAAAAACCCAAACGTTAAGTCCATTCTTTTGCGCTTCGGTGGCAATCTGTGAGCAGTCACCGCTTTGCATGAACGGCTCTCCGCCTGATAGTGTAAGACCGTCTGTTAACGGATTTGAAAGCATTTGCGAAATTATTTCTGAAACAGACATTTCCATTCCGCCATTTGCATCTAGTGATTCGGGATTTTGGCAACCCTCACAGCCTATATTACAGCCTTGTGTAAACAAAGCAAACCTAAGTCCCGGCCCGTCTACAATTGAATCTTGTATTAACCCTGCTATTTTCACTTGGTTCACCTTCTAATTAGAGCATATGCTCAGTACTCCTGATTTTACACCTTTGCCTGCATATTGTGCTTTACCCGCTCTTTTTCTTCTTCACGTTTTGCATCGTTAAATCTATCAAGTGTCCCGACGAGATATCCCGTAATGCGTCTTATGCGGTCAAAGCCTACCGAGCCTTCTGATTCAAGTCTTCCGCATTTAGGGCATTTATCCTCTATGACCCCTGTATATCCGCAAATCGGGTCGGTGTCGATTGGGTGGTTTATTGAGCCGTATCCACAGCCCGATTCGTGCATGAATCGGATTAACTTTTCAAATGCTTCGAGATTATCAAGCGGATTTCCGTCCATTTCAATAAAGCTTATATGTCCGGCATTTGTAAGGGCGTGATATGGTGCTTCAAGCTTGATTTTTTCATATGCGTTAATCTTATAGCCCACGGGAACATGGAAGCTGTTCGTATAATAATCTTTATCCGTTATTCCGACAAGTACGCCAAAGCGTTCACGGTCTAGTTTGAGAAATCTTCCGGAAAGACCTTCCGCCGGTGTGGCAATCAGTGTGACATTTAGACCATGAGCATTTGTCTCCGCATCACATCTTGCCCGCAGGTGGCTTACTATTTCAAGTCCCAAGTTCTGCGCTTTTTCACTCTGAGCCTGATGTTCACCGATAAGGGCGGTTAGGGCTTCCGCAAGCCCTATAAAGCCTATGGTTAGTGTGCCATGTTTTAGCACTTCGCGCACATCATCATAAGGGCCGAGTTTTTCCGAATCCAGCCACACACCCTGTCCCATGAGAAATGGGAAGTTGTAGACATGCTTTCGGCACTGAATTTCAAAACGCTCTAAAAGCTGATCCATCACAAGGTCAAACTTATAGTCTAAATCTTCAAAAAAGCGTGTTATATCTCCATTTGCCTTAATCGCAAGGCGAGGTAAATTTATTGATGTAAAGGAAAGGTTTCCGCGACCGTGGTTTACTTCCTTTTCCGGGTCATAAGCATTTCCGATAACACGTGTACGGCAACCCATATATGCGATTTCCGTCTCAGGCACGCCTTCTTTGTAGTATTTGATATTAAACGGAGCATCTACAAACGCAAAGTTTGGGAAAAGACGCTTTGCACTACATCTGCAAGCGAGCTTGAAAAGGTCATAGTTTGGGTCGCCCCGGTCAAGGCTTATGCCCTTTTTGACACGGAAAACATGTATCGGAAAAATCGGAGTTTCTCCATTACCGAGTCCGGCTTCTGTAGCAAGAAGTACATTTTTTATGACCATACGACCCTCAGGCGTTGTGTCCATTCCATAGTTTATTGATGAAAACGGTGTCTGTGCCCCCGCTCTTGAGTGCATTGTATTTAAGTTGTGGATAAATGCTTCCATAGCTTGGTATGTGGCTCGGTCTGTTTCTTTTTTTGCAAAATGAAGTGCGGTATCTTGAATTTGCTTCATATCCTCTTGACCATATTGCTTTGATATCTTTTTAAGCTCCACTGCGAGGTATTTTTCGTTATTTTCAAGAGTTGGTACCAGCCCTGATTCTTCTTTTATGTCCAGAATCATCTGCCTGATATCATCTTCCGGGTCTTCGATTGCTTTAGCAAGCATGAGAGCCTTTGCAAGATTTTGGCGATATAGTCTTATGAAAGTTTTTCTAACCCCATCTGCCATGCCATAGTCAAAGTTTACTATACTCTGCCCGCCATGCTGGTCATTTTGGTTTGATTGAATTGCAATGCAGGCAAGTGCCGCATATGAGTTAATGTCATTTGGCTCACGCAAGTTTCCATGCCCTGTTGAAAAGCCGCCCTTAAACAGCTTTTTTATGTCTATTTGACAGCATGTTGTAGTAAGAGTAAGAAAATCCAAATCATGTATATGGATATCGCCTTCCGAATGTGCTTTTGAATGTTCTGGTTTTAGAACAAACATGTTATAAAACTGCTTTGCGCCCTCAGAACCATATTTTAGCATAACTCCCATGGCTGTATCGCCATCAATGTTTGCATTTTCACGCTTAACATCGCTGTCACGCGCATCTGCAAATGTGATTTCCTCGTAGGTTTGCATCAGTCTTGTTTTCATTTGCCTGATGCGGTTGCGCTCTCCTCTGTATAAAATATATGCCTTTGCTGTCGTAATATACCCATCGTCCATCAATACTTTTTCAACGATATCTTGGATATGCTCAACTTCCGGAACATCTATTCCTTCAAGTTCAAGTATTGACATGACTCTGTCGGCAAGCTTTGTCGCTAGTTCTTCACTGCCCGGTCTGTATGTTGCGTCAAATGATTTGCTTATGGCCTCTGCAATTTTGCTGATGTCAAATTCGGCTACCCGCCCATCTCTCTTTTTTATACTGGCAATCGGCATTGCGCTACGCCCCCTCATTGTAAGTTTTGTCTGCACTTTCCGGAAGTGGCAAACACTTTTCTTCACACAATATATTGTGTCTATCTCCACATTTGCGAACCTCATTATACAACCAATAGTTTTGGAAGTCAACCCGAATTTTCACAATTTTTTCACATTTTCTTGAAAGCCTTGCAATCAGTGTGATATACTGCATTTAATACTTGTTTTTAAGAACTGAGCACTACTTGGAGGGTTAAATGCGATATAGTTTTTTTGCGCTGATTTCACGAATGAAAAATATTACCAGGTGGTCGCTTATGCGTAATTCTGCTGTTGAAAATATTCAAGAGCACTCTCACATGGTCGCCGTTATTGCTCATGCGCTTGCCGTTATTCGCAGAGATGTTTTCGGCAAGGCTTCAAATCCCGGTGATGTTGCCGCCGCCTCCCTTTTTCACGATGCTTCCGAGATATTTACCGGAGATATGCCTACTCCTATAAAATACTTTGACCCGGAAATTTTATCTGCTTACAAGAAAATTGAATCACTCGCTGCACAAAAGCTTCTGCGCTCCCTTCCTGAAAAAATGCGCAGTGCATATCAGCCGCTCTTGTCAGATGAGGGTGATGCTGAAACCATGTCGCTTATCAGCGCCGCAGACAAGCTTGCGGCATACATAAAATGTCTTGAGGAGCTAAAGGCCGGAAATATGGAGTTTGAAGCGGCGGCTAAGCAATCTAAGGAGAAGCTGTCAATGCTCAAAATGCCGGAGGTAGATTACTTTGTCGAAAATTTCATCACGTCCTTTGAGCTGACACTTGATGAATTGGATTTTAACTTTGGGGCTTAACCACCCCACCTTTGTGGGGAACGGCCTGCCGGCGGCCCTACTTTTCTGATTGCCCAGAAAAGTAGGCAAAAGATGCACCAAAGGGACTTATTGACGGGGCCAAAAAGAATCGGCCCCGCCGCCGAGCGGAACTGCGCACTAACGTGCTTGTTTCAATTGCGCTATGCGCCCCTTTGGAATCCCCGGGCTCGCTAACTCGCTTTGGCTCGAACAAAGCTCGCCCAAGGACGATGGACGTGGGGCGTTTTCGAATTGTCTCTTTCAAAAATATTTTTTGCGTGTGTTTTGGTGAGATTTAGTTTTAGTTTATTTCTCAAATGGTGATTTTTTAGTTTTCATTTGCCTTTTTCACATATTTTTTCATCATTTGCCTTGTATTTGCAGTGCTTGACAAGCACTTTCTTTTATGTGACAATCGCCCTATTAGTCATTTTGCGCCGGGGGTGAGACAACATGCGCAAACTCGCTACTGCGGCATTTTCATTTGCATTTGCTATTTTCTTGGCTCAAAATATTTTCCCTATAAGTCGCCTGATTATTTTCAGTATAATAGCCGCTATGCTTTCCCTTGCCGCCTTCCTTTTTCGCAAAAACCTGCGCCTGCGAATTTTTATCATTTTTCTTTCACTCTCTATTGGACTTCTTTGGAGCTGGGCCTACACCACACTTTTTATTGCCCCCTCTTGGCACTTTGATGAGCAGACCATATCTGTTTCCTCCATAGTCTCAGATTTTCCGTCTAGGAGAGAACCGCGCGGCTATCGCGTAGATGTTGTAGTTATAGTAGATGACGGTCCCAATATCGGTGCTCGTGTCTTCTATTTTAATGAAACAGAGCTTCTCCCCGGAGATATAATTGAGTTTACCGCAACTTTTCGCCGTACTGAGGATTCTTACAGCGACAGGCAAATAAGCTCGCTCAGTGCAAGAGGTGCTTTTTTTACCGCCTTTGTGTCGGGAGACATTACTGTAGTAGAAGCAGGCAGTGGTTTGCGCTTTCTTCCAAGACTGGCTGCAAACGCCATAGCGGGTATGATTGAGCAGATTTACCCTGAGGATGTATCACATTTCATGCAAGCACTTCTGGTCGGCAGACGTGATGCTCTGCACAGTGACAATGCTCTTGGGGCTTCCCTTTCGGCGGCCGGAATTATCCATATAGTTTCCATTTCCGGAATGCATATCTCATTTCTCATGACCTTTCTCGCTCTTATGATAAAGAATAAGCGTCTTTTTGCTTCTATCGGTATTCCTGTGCTTCTTTTATTTATGGCTATGGCAGGCTTTACACCCGCTGTCACACGATCCGGGATTATGCAAGTTTTTCTAATTTGTGCTCCGATTTTTAAGCGTGAGCGAGATAGCATCACCTCACTTTCTGCCGCACTCATGGTACTGCTTATTGCAAATCCGTATTCTATCGCCTCAATCGGTCTTCAACTGTCCTTTTCTGCCACACTCGGAATAATTCTTTTGACACCGAAAATAAGTAGCGGTTTATCAGAAGCTTTGAGAGGAAGCAAGATTTACAAGAGAAAATTTGCAAAAGCCATTATAACTTTTGTCACGTCAAGTTTTGCTACAACTATCGGTGCTCTGGTGCTGACAATCCCTCTGACAGTCATTCATTTTGGCTATGTCTCACTTATTGCACCCATCACTAATTTGCTCACGCTTTGGGCTGTGTCTTTTGCCTTTCCAATTGGGCTCATATCTGCAATTTTTGGCTTTATTTTCTATCCGCTTGGAGTTCTTTTCGCCTACCCCGTGTCTCTTGCCGCACAATATATTATTTTTGTCGCAAGCACAATTTCGCTTATTCCCTATTCGGTTGTTTATTCGTCAAATTTGCCCATAATGTTTTGGCTTGCATATGTGTATATAATCTTCATATCCTTACCGCTTCTCAAGGTACGCTCCCGCCAATATCTAATGCCCTCTTGCATTGCTGTTATACTGCTTTTTGTCATAATTTTACTATCTCCGCTTCTGTCTGATGGCAACAACTCCGTTACTGTCCTTGATATTGGTCAGGGGCTTAGTGTTGTGCTTTTGTCTAATGGGTACACTGCCGTCGTTGACTGCGGCAGTATGGGTTGGGGAAATGCCGGAGCTATAGCGCATGAATATCTTTTAAGCAACGGACGAACGCATATTGATTTGCTTGTTATAACTCACTTTCATGCTGACCATGTAAACGGAATAGAATTTTTAATGAGCAGAGTTCCTGTTGCAACCCTTGCAGTTCCTGATTATGGAGATTCTTTTGTCGCTGAGAGTATAATCTCACTTGCAAGAAGACGAGGAACTGATATAATATATGTCACAGAGGTTTTCCAAGTTTCATTCGGCGAGCTTATTATAACTCTGTTCCCGCCTGTTGGGGTTGGATGCATAAATGAGCGTGGGGTTACTGTGCTAACCGAAGGTGAACTGGGAGTTTTGATAACCGGGGATATGAATTCAGCGACAGAAAGAGCGCTTATTCGTAATTTTGATATTCCGCATGTCGATGTGCTTGTAGTCGGGCATCACGGCTCTCGCCACTCAACTTCCCATGAGCTCCTCTATGCAGTTTCTCCGAGCATCGCCATCATTTCCGTCGGGAGAAACAGCTTCGGACACCCTGCCGGCGAGGTGCTTGACAGGCTCTATGAGCATTTTATTGATGTTTATCGAACAGACCTCATGGGACATGTGAGAGTTGCCGCAGGGAGGTAATCCCCCAAGGCATACATGCCCGGCATAATCAGTCACCTAAAAAGCCGAGAAAAATCTAAGTAAGGAGAAAGCAAAATGCCTATAAAAACCACCGATGATAGCTACAGACAGCTTGTAAAGGATCTAAAGGCAAATCAGATTGGCTGTTTTTATATATTCCACGGCGAGGAACGCTATCTCCTCGACAAATATGTCTTAGACTTTAGGCGCAGACTTTGCCCTGACGGGCTTGACAGTTTTAATTATAAGCGATATGACGCAAAGAATATTAGCGTCCAAGAACTTGAAGAAGCCATAAACACCTTCCCCTCTTTTTCTGACAGGACGCTAATCGAAATACATGACTTTGACATCTTCAAAGCCGATAACTTGCCGCAACTCAAAGAGATTCTTTCAGATTTGCCGGGATATGTATGCCTGCTTCTTATTTACAATGTGATTCCATTTAAGCCGGACAAAAGAAAAAAAGATACTTCGGAAATTTTGAAACATGCAAATGTCGTCGAATTTGCCGTGCAGGATTTAGACCGATTGGTTAAATGGATTATTATGCACTATGGAGATGCAGGAAAAAAAATCACTGTAAAAGATGCGGAGTATTTGGCTTTAGTCACCGGCGGATTTATGTCCTCTCTGCACAGTGAAATCGAAAAAACCGCCGCCTTTTCACGCACCGATACCGTCACAAGAGCTGACATTGATGCAGTCGTCACGCCTGTTTTAGATGCTGTAGCTTATAAGCTCACAGACGCACTCGCCCGCCATGACCATCCGGGTGCAATGCGCATTATGTACGAACTTTTTCAGATGAAAGAAGCTCCACATAAACTTTTATTTACCATTTCTCTTAAAATGCGTCAGCTTCTGGTAGCTCGCATTTGTGTTGAAAACAATATGGGAAAGCAGGCTCTGTCTGAAATTTGCGGAATAAGGCATGATTTTCAAGCCAGAGCACTTATGGATACTGCACGAAAAGCAAGCCTTGATGGTTGCCGTAAGGCTGTTTTGATGTGCTGCGACACCGCACTTGAAATGAATAGTTCTTCCGACCCGGAACTACGCCTCACGGAGCTGGTCACCAAGCTTGCATACATTTAATTAATGGAGTTTTTATGACACGCATTAAGGAGGTCATAGTTGTCGAAGGACGCTATGACAAAAACACTGTTTCACAAGCCGTAGATGCAACAATTATTGAACTTTCAGGGTTTCAAATTTTTTCCGATAAAGAAAAAATAGCCCTATTGCGTATGCTTGCCAATAAATGTGGGCTTATAATCCTGACAGACAGCGATAAAGCCGGCTTTTTTATACGCGGCAGGTTAAAGGGTATGCTTGATGGGGCAAACATAAAACACGCTTATATCCCTGATGTTTTTGGCCGTGAACGTAGAAAAGCACAGCCTTCAAAAGAGGGTAAGCTAGGTGTTGAGGGCATGAATGCACAGGTTATTATCTCTGCACTAAAGCAGGCCGGAGCCGAATTTGAAGATGACAGCAAACCCTGCATCTGTGGGGAGCTAATCAGCAAATCCGATTTTTTCCAATTAGGTCTCTCCGGCTGTTCAAACAGTGCAACTAAGCGCCGTGAGCTGTTAAAAAAACTCAATTTGCCCGAAAGACTTTCGGCAAACAGTCTCCTTGATGTTCTCAATGCTCTGTACACAAGAGATGAGTTTTTGGGTCTTTTGTAAAAACCTCTATTGCCGTCCTAAAGAAATTCGGGTATAATATCTGTAGATGTTTTGAAAGGAGGCTATCACATGCCTAGGATTCAATCAAGCACAGATCTTCGCAATAATTACAATGAAATCTCAAAATTCTGTCATGAAAGCCGTGAACCCGTGTTCATAACAAGGAATGGCCAGGGTGATTTGGCCGTCATGAGCATGGATACTTTTGAACTGCTCAATGGAAAACTCGAACTCTATCGTCTGCTCGACGAGGGACGCACCGCTGCAAAGGCCGGTCGCACTCGCCCTGTCAAAGATGTCCTTGGTGACATTAAGCGGGATATAGCTGATGGAAGTTTATAAAGTTAATCTTACAGAACCTGCGGAACGTGATTTAAGGGATATTTTTCGATATATCGCATATCAGCTGAATGAGCCTGAAACTGCACTCAATATGATGCAAACAATTGAAGATGCTATTTCTAAGTTGGAGATAACCGCCCTTGCACACTCTTTTGTCAGAGATGAGCATTTGGCCGGTTTGGGGTATCGTCCATTGGTAATCAAAAGATATATCGCTTTTTATATCGCCAGCGAGAAAACGAAATCAGTCGACGTTGACCGTATATTATACGGCCGTCGTGATTGGCAGAGTATTCTATAATACTCCTACCTTAGGGTTAAATTTGCCCTGACAAGTTTGCCCTAAGTTTTTTTGTATACAAAATATAGTGTTTTATGATACAATGACCACTGCGGAATCGTCATATGTTGATTTTGGGAGGTTTTTTGATGAAATGTCCATTTTGCGGTTATTCTGAAAGTAAAGTCGTAGATTCACGTCCGGCTGAGGAAGGTGCAACAATTAGGCGTCGCCGTGAATGCCTATCCTGCCAGAAGCGCTTCACAACTTATGAAATTATGGAGCGGCTACCGCTTATTGTAGTAAAAAAAGACGGCAGCAGACAGACCTTTGATAAACAAAAGCTAATTAATGGCATTTTACGTTCATGTGAAAAAAGACCTGTTGCGCTTGCAGATATTCAAGCTGTGGCTGACGAAATTGAACAAGAATTGCAAAACTCTCTCGAACGTGAAATTGCCTCATCAGAGGTCGGCGAAATGGTTATGAATGGCATAAAGACACTTGATGAAGTCGCCTATGTCCGCTTTGCCTCTGTTTATCGCCAATTCCGTGATATAAATACATTTATGGATGAACTTAACAAGCTTTTGCAGGAAGATTCAAAAGCAAATTAAGCTATAAAGGGTTATGGGTTGCCCCGGGGCATCATATATGCCACACTAAAACCTAAATATACTATGCAGGGAATGACTTAACAGCATGGAACTCAAGCTAAACGAGGAGTGCGGCGTATTTGCTATATATGATGCCTCCGGCGATTGTGCCAGAAGCACATATTATGGTCTATATGCATTGCAGCACCGTGGTCAGGAGGACTGTGGTATCGCTACGGTTAACGATTTGGAGTTGTCTTGTCATAAGGGGGCCGGACTTGTTGGTGATCGGTTTTCTGAGGCAACGCTGAACGAACTAAACGGCACCATGGCCATTGGTCATGTTCGTTACGCCGGTTCCAGCTCCTTGCACAAAGAAAATGCCCAACCTCTTACACTCACATATATCAAAGGTTCTCTTGCTGTTGCACACAACGGCAAGCTGACAAACAGTGCCGAGCTCAAGCGTGAGTATGAATATAAGGGAGCTGTTTTTCACACTACCACCGATTCTGAAGTAGTTGCATACATTATTGCCCAGGCGCGGCTTCATAGCGGTAGTGCAGAGGCGGCTGTAATTGAGGCTTGCAAGCGCTTAAAGGGTGCGTTTTCATTGGTCGTTATGTCCTCAAGAAAACTTATTGGAGCGCGTGACCCATGGGGTTTCCGTCCAATGTGTATAGGCCGCAAGGGAGATGCAATAATTTTTGCATCAGAAAGCTGTGCTCTTGACAGTATTCAAGCTACTTTTTTGCGAGATATCGAACCCGGCGAAGTTGTATGGGTTGAGGACGGTATACTCTATAGCAATCGTGATAATTGCACTGCAAAGACCAGCTTATGTATTTTTGAATATTTATATTTTGCACGCCCCGATAGTATCATTGACGGTCAAAGTGTTTATGACGCTCGCATTAATGCCGGAAAATGTCTTGCTCGTGAATATCCTATAGATGCCGATATTGTCATAGGTGTACCTGATTCAGGGCTTGTAGCCGCTAAAGGTTATTCCCTTGCGACAGGCATTCCATCAGCTACCGGATTTATCAAAAACCGTTATATTGGCAGAACTTTTATTAAGCCGACTCAGGCTACTCGTGAAGAAGAAGTAAAAATAAAATTAAACCCGCTTAGAGCAACCATTGAAGGTAAGCGAGTTGTGATGATTGATGATTCAATTGTGCGTGGCACTACAGTTGTGCAGATTATAAAGCTTTTACGCGAAGCCGGAGCAAAGGAAGTCCATGTTCTATCTTCTGCTCCCAAGTTTATAAGTCCATGCTTTTTTGGAACGGATATACCCTCAAAAGCGGATTTGTTTGCGTGCAATTATTCAACAGAAGAAATGTGCAGCATTATAGGCGCAGATAGTCTGAATTTTCTAAGTGTTGAAAGCCTAAAAGATATTGCACCAAACTCTACCTGCGGATTTTGCGACGCATGTTTCACAGAGAATTATCCCACACTTAATTAATCTATGTCCTCAATTACTTGTTCAGGCGGGATATCCAGCACATTAGGGTCGTTTAGAATACTCCTAAACAGCCTAAACGCCTGTGAAAATAAGAATCCGTCACAGCAACGTTCGTCCATCACAAGCTTATAGTCAATATACTTTCTATCTGCAATTGAGCCGTCTTGCCTAATTTCCCTAGCTTTTCTTTTTGCTCCAAAGGCTATGAAAGCAGGCATATTTCCAAAGTTATAGAGGTGATGATATATTGCCGGCAAGCCCATAGAGCCCAAGTCTGTAATTAACAAAGTTCCATGAAACGGACTTGCTTTTAGAATTGATTTCGGCATTATTCCAAAATAGTCAAGGATTTCAAGAGATTTTATAGCAAGCCTAAGTATAGGTCTCGGTATTTTTATAAGCGCTTTCGCAAGTCCGTCTATATCTGTGTTCTCGCCTTCATCTTTGACTTTTTTTATTTCTTCATTGAGCTTGCGATAGACATCATAGATAGTGTCACTTAGGTCAAAGATGACTTTTATCGAGGTTTCCGGTGCATCTGCCCGCATTTCTTTTTTTATGACCATAGCAAATTCTATATTATGTCTGGCATAGATTCTCTGACCTGAGATAAATCTGTTTATTGCGGGATATTGAGATGCTGTTCTTATGTATGTTGCAATAAAAAGGTGCAATAAACCCATCCCCGGATATCCATTAATTCTTTTTTGACGCAAATACCTTTCTGTTTCTGTAATCTCTACAGAGTCAGAAAATAGGTTATTTGCGTCATTTCTGGTTTTCATTATAAACGGCATCATAGCATTTATAGGGTCAAGCGTCCTAAGACGTCTCCCATCGCTTCTGTCGCCAAACCTCTTTTTTTTGCTACTGCTCATAAATATCCCCTTTTTATGATATAGGATATCTTACTATATACTCAGACAGCTTTCAACTCCTATTCATAAAAAGCGAAAAGAAAATCGTTCCAAAGCGTTACACGTAAAGGGCATGACTACAAAGCGCACAATGTTGTGAGCTTTTTTATTTCCGGTCATGCCCGAGCCGAGCTTAGTTTGTCTCGGGCATGACCATCTTTTATATGATTTTGAATTCTAAAACTTTGCTTATTGTTCGTTAGTTCCCTGATAACCGAATTATAGTTGCGGTACTCTTTAGTTCCTGTGTGACCTTGGAGTAGAGTTCGGTCTTTCCAGTGCCACCCAGTTGGGGCATGGTATG
>Ga0131853_10012415_pt1 | contig 15605 bp, 10 predicted proteins | sample TergutLab28metaG_FD_92764 | JGI IMG/M metagenome (GOLD analysis project Ga0131853, IMG submission 92764) | Labiotermes labralis P1 segment gut microbial communities from Petit-Saut dam, French Guiana - Lab288 P1 (version 2) (version 2) | ecosystem: Host-associated > Arthropoda: Insects >...
ACCCGCAAAATTTTTTTTCCCCCCCTCCCCCCCTCCCCTCCCCGACTTCTCCTTGTCCCCCGTGCGGCGGGGGCGCGGGGGGGGGGGGGGGGGGGGGGGTAAAGTGGCTGGGGCGTGGCATTGACCTCCCACCCACACCTAGTGCCGAGGTTAAGGCAGGAGTGGAGCTATACCTCTATGCCCCCTCTGGGCCTTTGTGGCAGGTTACAGGGTTGAAATTTACCATTTGCCAGAGTTGAATGTATGGTCACATCTGCTTGTGTCATGTCTTGTGTGGTTTAATTGGATTTTATCTTTGGGTGCCAGTGACAGTTTATGTATGGCAATAGAAATTGTGAAACTGGTACTATGGAGATGGTGGGAACAGGAACATTAATGCTTCTTATATGTCCTTGTGTAATAGAGTGAATGGTCACGATAATTGCAACATAGTGCTAAACAATGTAGAATGGAGCATTGGTTCATACAACAATAAAAAAATCCAAAAATATGGTAATTGGAAGTCCAGTAAACTGCCAGTGAAAACAATGTTAATCCAAGTCTGGATAATGCTTGTGAAATCTTTGATCTTCGAATTTGTTAATGTTAGAGTAAAACAAACTTCAAGGCGATATGAAATGGGGACTGTCTGTACTAAGGGACTGGCAGCCATATTTAACTCATGAGAGGTTATTAGTTATGAAAAAAACATTGTGACCCTTGGCTAGCTAGACCTTATGCATGTGCTGTTGGAGTAATGCATGACCCATTACAGGTTAAAAGACACTTGGCGATTGCTGTTGAACCCAACACCATCTGAATTTGGTTGAGTTTTAAGTTCTTCTGGGATGTTACTGCATCATTGCTTGTCTCTTGAAGGTTGGAGTGATAGGACGTCCTGAAACATTGGTTTCTAAATACCAACTGATGCTGAATAACATGCCACAAGGGAGAAGACCTTGTTTACACTGTGGTGTGAGCCCAAAATCACACATGACAAGTTGAAGGTTTAGAATCTCTTTTGTCTACCTTTGCTCTCTGTATTAGGAAGTGAACTGTGATTTGTTGTAATGTTGTTTTCCCATCTCTGGCTTGGTACTGTTTGTGCCTGGTAATTATTAAAATTAGGGTCTTCAGCGATGTGTTTCTGTGGACTTCGGTAAAGTGGTACCTGAGTTTTGAAGGACCCTACTGTCTTCATCTTTTAAGTTCTCTTCTCTGAAGCTGGAAGTAGCAGTTTCCTCAAAAATGTTGGTACCTCTCTAGACCTCAAATCCAGAGTTATGGCTTATGCTCACAAATACTGCTGTATCCTGTTGGATGGAATAATGATGGATGGATGGGTTCACTTTTTTGAACAGAGAACAGAACATTGAAGCTGGCTGGTTTGTTGCTGGGCTTTGTGTAGGATATTTCATTCCAATTTAAGTACAGGACTACTGTTGCTTGTTGTGTCCCATGATCTGGGTTGCTGTGCCCATGATTGTATCATGGTAAAGGATGGTGGTGACCAGATGGTGTAGTCAGCAGATTGATTTTGGGGAGTATATTATTGGAGTTTCACTGCGTGTTGGTTGAAAACCCCTACAGATGAATAGCTTACCATGTATTAAAAGTGGTTTATTGCTTGACTTACAGATAAATAGGCAATGTTCATAATCTGATAAAGGTACTGTATTTGTTGTGATTTTATTACGTATTGTGACATGTTTAAAAGATTTGGTTCATCACGTGCTTCCTTTATTTCGGCTAGGTGGTGCAGAGTGCCTGGTTTTCAACAGTGCCTCAGTACAATACCTCAGTGAATGGAAAAGACTATACAGATATTAGTTATGGAGGCTGAATATAGCTGCTTGTATGATATTATTAATATATTTCCAAAATAATAAAGTGACATTATGAGTGTTGTGAAATAGATTTTATGTGGTTCTACCTGAACTCCCATCTATAGATATAGCCAATGTTGCCCCTTGCTTGTTGCATAGAACATGTGTGCATCCAGAATCTTGTGCAGTGATATGTATCTTGCAGTGTTGATATTGCTGGATGTCTGTCACATGATTGTCATTTTTATTTCATCCAATTTCTGCTGTGCTGCTTTATGATAAAGGTATAGGTATGTATTATATGTGGGCTGGGTAGCTCAGTCAGTATAGCGACTTACTACAGGCTGGATGGTCCGGGATCGAATCCCAGTGGGGACAAGATTTTCCGCCAGTCCAGACCGTCCGTGGGGTCCACCCAGCCAACAGTAAAATGGGTACCAGGTCTTTCCTGGGGGTAAAGTGCGGCCGGGATATGCTGCTGACCACTCACCCTCTTCTAGTGCTGCGGTCATGGAAGAGTAGAGCTATGCCTCTACTCATCTTCTGGGTCACACTGGGCCTGTAACGGGATCACTTTACCTTTACGTTTTTATGTATTATATATAACACCAGATCTCCTGCCTGTGAATGTGAATGGCTTTAATGTTGGCAGGATTGTTACAGGAAAGTCAGACTGTTAGATGTTTTTGGCCAGTTGGCAGTATTCTGCATGTGTACACTGCTGTGGATTGCAGTCAATGTATGAGTCTTGAGTGTGTGAGTTAATAGTGTTGTTTTCTGTTATGTTCTGTCTGGATGTAGGCATGCATAGATTTAACGTCATGCTTGATATAAACTGAACATCTAACAAACAGTGAACAGTAGAAAGTGATAGATGCAATGTTAGAGACATTTGTGAGAGAACCTACATGTTTCCTATGCAAGTTGAGCCCAGATGTAATTAACTCTACTCCGACTGTCATGGTCAAAGCAGTTTTTGGCAGTTGAGAGAAGTACTAATATTCTGTCCCCAATAAAATACTGGTGTAACCGTGTTCATATACTTGGGTACGCTAATCAATAATGATAATAGCATAGAAAAAGAAATATGAAGACGTATTTTGGCCGGCAATAGAACTTATTTTGCCGCTGTAAGTCCCTTCAGGAGTCGACTTTTATCCAGAGCTACTAAAATTATGTTATATAAGAAACTAATAAGACCGGTAGTGTTGTATGGAGCGGAAGCATGGAAGTTGATGAAGAAAGAACAAGAAGCTATGCTAATTATTGAGAGGAAAATATTTCGAAGAATGTATGGTCCTAAATATGTGAACAGGGAATAGAAAAGTTGGACGAATCGAGAACTAGAAGAGATGAGCAAAGGAGAAAATATAGTAAAATGGATAAAAGAACGAAGGATAAGTTGGTTAACGTCACCTAGAGAGAATGGAGGAGGATAAGATGCCCAAAAAGATCTTCACTCAAGAACTGGAAGGGACAAGACGAAAGGGAAGACCCAGGAAAAGATTGAAAGAGGAAGTAGAAGGAGATCTTCAAGTGCTGGGAGTGAGAAGATGTAGAAAGTTGGTGATGGATAGAAAAAAAATGGAAGGATATTGTTCAACAGGCCAAAGCCCACAGTGGGCTGTAGTGCCAATTGAAGAAGAAGAAGAAGAACAATAAAATGCTGAAGTGTGTGTCTAATCTGCTTCCTTGGTTTAAAATACAGATGCTGCATGCCTACTAATTGAGAAATAACCTGCTACACCATTGCTTCTCTTTGCATTGTTTTGTGCAGACACATGCTAAGATTTCTGTTTTGAGGTATAACAAACTATGTTTTGTGATTACCTGAAATACAGTTTTTCTTTTTGACACGTCACTGTAAGAATCTCAAATCTTATTTTGTAATTATTATTATTATTTTTTTTTTGTTTACAGGACACAGAGAACAATCCTCCTGTGCAGGAAGATGACGCGCAGCAGCTTGTGGATCAGGTACTTTTCAGGAACTTGTAATTGTTTCACTCTCAAGGATTGAATGTTTATAAAACAGACTGCATTAACTGTTTCAGGACATGGTTAAGATACGGAATTTTGGTGATGGATTACATTTGAGATTGTTAACACTTTAAAGCTTAAGATTAACCTAAATTGTATTTGAATCAGTTATTTTGAAAAGGTAACATGTAGTTGTGGGGACTGTGGTGGCACAGTGGCTAAGGTACTGTACTACAAATCAGAAGGTTGCTGGTTCGATCCCAGCTGGTGTCATCAGAATTTTTCATTGACATAAAATCCTTCCGATCACACCATGGCCCTGGGTTCGACTCAGCCTGTAACAGAGATGAGTACCAGGAGCATTTCCTGGGGATAAAGGCGGCCGGTGTGTAAGGCTGACAACCTTACCACCATCCTGTGCCATTGTCACGTAATCTGGGGACCTTAACTTCCTGGAACCCTCTGGGCCGCTACAGGCCTGTAATGGGACTGCTTTACCTATTAACATGTACTTGTACATGTAATTTGTACAGGCCATGGAACAGTAAGATTACAGTTGTTTTTATAAATGAATGTGGTGAGAACAAGGAAAGCTGATTTAGCACTATGGTGCAAGAAACACAAAATTTAATAATAATGAAAAAAGTTGCATGTTACGTTTGAGATAAGCATTTACAATTTATAGATTCAGTTTGTACCATGCAGTTCAGCTTGGTTATAGAAACCATTCGGTTAATGTATTTGGAAATATTGGTTTTGAGAGTTATACAAAATGTGTTGTGTGTGGATGCCATAAAAATTTTAGAAATCAAGAATTTTGGTACATAAAGTAACGACTCGGCTTTAAAGGGTTAAACTTTAGAATGTTTTTGCAATAATATTGTTTTATGGTACACTTTAAAATCTATACCTCCCCTTTTACCTGAATCCAAATAACTGTCCTAACAACTGAAGTTTTTTCTTCTCAGTATTCCGTGCTCATTACAATATGCTCCGTCTGCCTTGGCCATCTTCGAGTGTTGAAAAGGAAAATACAGATTTTTTTGGGCTTTGTATCTGTGGAGCAAGTTTGTAGATTATCACTGCAGATATAAAACTAAATCTTCTAATGTTATATATGCAGGAAAAGTAACAACTTTAAAACCAGGAAACTGTTGTACAAAATCTTATAAAAGTGATATTCTATACCATAATTAAATACTGAGATACAATAACCTTAAACAATGTAAAAGCTAGAACTATGAAGGCAGTATCCTTGCATACCTATAGGTTTGCTGGATTTTATACAGCTAGAATAATTTATATTCAAAAACCGAAATTTCGTATGAATTATTGCCCCCTTATGTAAAAAATGAGAACTCAATTTATTTTTATGTAACTTCCCAAAATTGTGAAAACCAACTGTTGTCTTTATCATGTCTATCCATCCGTCTGACTGCTTGGAACAACTTGGCTTCCACCAGATTTTCACGAAATTTTATATTAGAACATTTTTCAAAAAATCTGTTGAGAAAATCCAAGTTTCATTGAAATCTGACAAGTATACTGGATAATTTACATGAATACATATGTACATTTATGATGCAGAATTCTTCGTAGAATGAGATATGTTTCAGACAAAATTGTAGAGAAAATCAATACCCACATTTGTTATTCAATAATTTTATATTTTTTCTAAAATGTGCCGTTTATGAGATAATGTGGAAACATGTGGCAGAGCCATTTAGACCACAGATGACAATATAATATGGTGCAGAAAAGTTACAAGAATACAGACGCCCACTTGGAAAATATGATACTTATTGCTCTTGAATGGCAACAGTGGTTACGCTGACGCACCTAACTGTTACATTTAGAGTACTTGTCTTATTGTGGTTTTTATGTTTTCAAGTGATCCCCTTCTAACTTTTCAGAGGATCGCACTGCCTCCGTCTTCGGCTCCCACTAGCTTCATACAAGTCCTGTCCTCTCCTCACTTCCATAGCTCTGATTGGTCAGATTGTGTAAGATTAGGATCTTCAGCAGTGCCAGTATAACCTCAGACCTTGGATTATGTATTTTGCTGCGTTGGGTTTGAGGTTTTCATCATATTGGCGGTGACTGTTGCGTTGGTTACGGGAGTATTTTGAAGGCCGAGGCCATGTATTTTTGTACCTACCTATGGAAATACATGGTTGCACAACTGAGAATAGTGCAATATGAATGAATTGTGCTTTGTTTGTACTAGGCTGAATCACAGCTCTAGTGGTTAGTGGTCTCTGACTATGAAGACCTGGATTCAAGCCAAGGCCCTTCCATGTAGGATTTGTGGTGGACATAGTAGGCTTCTCTGAGTAAAAATAAATGTAGAGTTTACCCTAGAGCAGGCCACAAAGGTTCAGAGGGGGAGAAGATGTAAAGCTCTATTCTTCCTTCAAACTTGGTACTAGCTGGTGGTGTGTGGTCAATGTGCTTACCTCCGGTGAAGACCCGGTACCCATTGTATAGGAGGCTGGGTGGGCCCCAGGACCGGTCTGGATGGGTGCAAAAAATCTGGCCCCCCACTGGGAATCGTCCAGCCCATAGCGAGTCGCTATACAGACTGTGTTCTCCAAGTCCACAGGTTTCTCTTAATACTTCTGTTTTCCCCTGTCAATGTAATTCCACCAGAGTTCCATGCTGTTTTATCACGTCGCTGATGCTGCTTGTCCATCATAATTGGCAGTCTCGTTCAATAGCATACACCTGCCAACTCCTCATTTTTCTCAGTCTGAAATAGCTAAATAACTCATATAACATGCAGCCTTTTGGGCACTGGCTGTCAGCATCACTGAATAGGCTTTGTTTTATGCTGTGGTTATGTTATAGAAAAAGTGGGCATAAGTCAAAAGGCCTAAAACGAAAATGATGTTCCCATAAAAAAGAAGAGGACTTGAAGAAAATGAAATACACCAGCCAATGGGCATTAAACTGAAAATGAGAGCAAGCAAATTAAGAGGTGGTGTGAATTTACGGGGGGCATTACAGCTACACAGCATGAGCAAACGGGCATAAAATAAGGGCTAGGTGTAATGATTTTTGACATCATTATGTGGAAGTTACCATATTGTGGTGAATGTAAGCTGAAGATTCCCCCATCGCACTCACCAAATCTAAGTCTGCTCAAGCTGGGTTTAGGACATGGTACATAAAACATTTTTATGGTACGTTAACTGTCATGGTTGACTAAGTAATTTTGGATTACATAAGCCCAATCTTACATACACTGCCTAGCGTACACTTTTCCATAAACCATTTTTGTTTAATATTTATACATGGAATGATTTTTTTCCCAATTGATCTATGTACTGTAGACTGCAGTTGAAATGTGATGGCACACGATGATGCACGAGAGGGGAAGTGAAGGGGAAACTGGCGAATGGAGTGGGTAGCCAGTACCCTTCACACTACCTGGAACATGGCGTATCCAGCATTACTACCAATGCTGCGCACATCTCGGGTGCCAGTAGTTGACTGAAATGATGCCCCCGCCGATTTAAAGGGACTCATCCATTGCGCCGAAAGACGAAATCTGGTTTCTGCATGTGTGCTATCCACAGTGAACTGCCTGCGGCAGAGTCCTTCAGAATCTGGTTTCTCTGTTAGCCAAATTGCTTGCATTTTATGAAACCATAGATACATTACTGTGTTTACAAGAGCCAGATTAATCCAGTCCATATCGTCTCATCATCATTCTTGAAGACACTTTTAATGTCTTCCCATCTATGACTTAGTCTTCTAAGTTGTCTCTTCAAGTTTCCGCACCTAAACCCTTTATGCGTTTCACTTCCTCCTGTACATGCTACATGCCTCACCCAACTGAAGTATTTCATCATGCAGTTTTCTCCAGTTTCCTGTTACTACATTTCTTATAGGACCATCTTCTTCAGCACACTTTTCTCAGACTCCGTCAACCTATGTACCTCAGTGTTTGAGACCAAGTCTCATACCCATCCAAACAACACACCTATAGTTCTGAAATTTGTAATATAAGTGTTAATGACTATTCATGCATATGTAAATAATGTTGCAGAGTTGGATACTGGCAGATGAGGTAGCACTGGACACTGACACTTGCTCTTCACCACCAAGTGACATTGCACTGAACAGCGAAGATAAGTCCGATACGGGTTGTCCTCAACACACAACACCTGTGACTGTCCACACTTCATGGAGCCGGTAAGGATACTGTTTAACTGTTCTAGGTTATGATTTTGTGTAATGCCTCTTTGTTTCTGAACTTTGCCACCATAGTGGCTGTGAAGAAGCACCTGTAAGGCCTATGGTAATTCTTGTAGAGGGTAGTGATCCCAGTATAGTGACTAGGCAAGGCGCTGGCGAACATTTTTAAGAGTGCTTGCTCAGATTCTATGAATTTCGAAGAAACTCTTTCGCATGCCAATGGGAATTTTGAAGACCAAAATAAGGTCTTGGAGGTCTTCCATAATTATTTTTAATTGCTGCATTATAAAACCTATGATTAATGCATTTTATAATTATATTTTATAATTAATGCACAGTATAATTATATTTGTAATAAAAGCCTCCTTGTGGAATGTGACAAGGAAGGAAATGTGGAAGAAACAGGGGCTGCTACTACTACCTGTGTGAAGAGAATAACCTGATAAATACGTAAATGTTGAATATCTTGTAATTATGACACGTACATTTCTTTGGTTGTAAAAATTATAGCAGAGTGAGAGAGAACAAAATAGAGTGGGGTCTCGTTTTGCATGGTGCGTCACTGTCGCGACCCAAGCTCCCTTTCTCTGCTTAGTGCCCTTCTAGCTCTTTTCTGGTTTGCACGTGTTTCTTTTTCTTTTTTTTTTTCTTTTTTTTTTTTTATTTTAGTGCAGTTCTTTTGAGTTGATTGTGATTTTTCCACGCATTCATCAAAAAGACAGAAAAGAAGAAAAACTCAAAACTGTTGACATTACAGTCTTTCTAGATGTCTTCTGAGCCACGGCCTGGGCCTTCTTCAGCAACATAACAAGTTATTTGATTGATATTCGGTCAAATATCTATGTTATTTTCTATATACCTAATCCATTAAATTAAAACTGTGTGTCATAATGTAAAGAAATATTGTAAATTAAAAAATTATTTGACTAATTTAATTGGCCCATGAACCTATCTCAGTTTAAACCATTTAAATAGTACTCGTTTTAGGACGATTCGATTTACAACCAAATATTCCAGAACGTAACCCCGTCGTAAAACGAGGCCCTACTGTACATATATTCTGCGCTCTAATAACAGCGAATTCATGTGGTTGAGGCCAATGTGATTCTCAGAATAAGCAAATGTTATTTCTCTAAACAGCATTAAACAACTGGTGATTGTCATACAGAATCACCTTACTTTCTGACTTCCCCTCGTATTTGGGAACAGCCTAAACAAATCAAAATTCTATTCAGGAAGAAATTAGGAGCAGACTGAAATCAGGGAATGCTTGTTATCCTTCAGTGCAAAATCTTTTGTCTTCCAGTTTGCTATCCAAACATATAAAGATTAAGATTTACAGAACTATAATTTTGCCTTTTTTGTATGGGTGTGAAACTTGGTTGCTCACATTGAGGGAGGAACATAGGCTGAGGTTTTTGAGAATAGGGTGCTGAGGAGAATATTTGGGCCTAAGAGGTATGAGGTAACAGGGGAATGGAAAAAACTACATAATGAGGATCTTAATGATCTGTACTCCTGTCCCAATATTGTTCACCTGATCAAAACGAGAATGTGATGGGTGGTGCACGTAGCATGTATAGGGGAGAGTAGAGGTGTATTCAGGATTTTGGTGGGGAGTCCTGAGGGAAAGAGCCACTTACAAGACCCAGACATGGATGGGAGGATAATATTGAGAAGGATTGTCAAAAAATGGGATGTGAGGGCATGGACTGGATCGATGTGTCTCAGGATAGGGACAGGTGGCAGGCACGTGTGAATGCGGTAATGTAACTTCAGGTTCCATAAATGCGGGGAATTTCTTGACTGGCTGAGAACCGGTTAGCTTCTCAAGAAGGACTCTGTTCCATGCAGTAAGTGAGTATTGCTCAAGGTCAAAAGATGGGACAATACTGCCATTCAAATGTGTTTTCCCATATCACAGTATCTAATACAGCACATGACAACTTTATCTTCTACACTTAATAAACCAGAATATATGGGGCCTCACCATTGCTCATGTGTTTAGTTACCAGTGGCTCACCATGGAGGCCTGTACTCACTGTGAGACCAGTCTGTTTTGGATTTGTGGTGGACGGGGTGGAACTTGGACAAGTTTTCTCCAAATTTCATGGTTTTACTCTGTCTCTATCATTCCAATAATGCTCCATACTCATTTATCCAATTGTCAGCAGTAGATCTCAGTTGAAACCTGATGGCACACAGTGATGCACAGTAGGGGAAGTGTAGGGGAAACATGCAAGTGGAGTGGGTAGCCAGTAGTCTTGCACTCTACCTCAGAACATGGTGTATCAAGAATTACTACCGTTACTACTGCTGATGTGCACACTTTGGCTGCCGGTATTCGACTGAACTGACCCCGCCGCCAATTTAAATGGACTCGTCCGTTTCGCTGAAAGACCAAATCTGGTTTCTGTGCTTGTGCCATCACGTTTCAAACGTGCTCTACTATGTAATCTCAGTGCTTGATGGTGTTGGTAAATAACTCACTTCTAAAGAAAGAAAAGAAAGCACATTGCTGGGATTTCTGTACCTGCTGCTTGTCATGGAGCTGGAAAATGATATTTTTCTGGTTTGAAATTTTAGAGAGAATGTACGGAACGTTAATATGAATTTTATTATTTCAGGTTTCGAGAAACGACATTTCTGCTGACCCCTTTTTCTGATCGTTTGTCTCCACTTCCTATGTTGAAATGGGCCAATGCACAGGAGGTCTGGCGACTCATGTGCCACAAAGATGAGATATCTTCACACCAACGTGATGAAAATTTATTCTCCAAACACCCTGGTCTCCAGCCACGCATGAGGGCTATTCTACTAGATTGGCTTATAGAGGTGAGTTGAGCCGGAGTTTGGGTTCTAGTTTCATCGCCCTGCTGGAATATAAATTTTGAGGTTTTCCCGATGGGGGTGGTTGAGGACTCAGTTCTGTGTTGTGGGTAGCACTTTGATATTATTCTCAGTGTAATTATCATGTCTCTCCTTTTTCCCATAAGATACAAGTCTCCTGGCATGTGATGCTGTATCATTCGTTTAGCATTTCCTGATGTTTCAGTGGATTGTAGTGCCTTCATCTTTAGGGACAAGCCTACGGTCTTTTGAAATGGCCTTGTGACAAAGTGTTGCATCCCAGAAGCCTTGAAATCTTCAGTAACAATATTATGAGAACCCCAGATCTTGCACTGTTCTGTGTAATTTGTTACTTCAACAAAGTTGAAACATAATAGATTTTGTACAAATTGCTTTAGGTTAAAAAAGATCTATTATGATAAAGAATGAAATGTGAAGGTCTATTGATAGGCTCTTCACTGGAGAAATTGATACATTCTTGATTTCAAACTTTTGCTATGTTCTGAGTGTTTTATGCTTTCTTCTGGGTAATTCCCCGGCGTCTGAATTTTATATGCTGACATTTCGGAACACCCTGTCTGTTCCATCTTCATGCACAGGTAGGTATGAAGAAGTTCCATCTTCATAGGCCTTTGAAGATGGAACAGAGTGTTCCGAAACGTCAGGATATAAAATTCAGACACTGGGCAATCACCCAGAAATAAGCATACAACAAATGGATACGTGTTTCATTGTATTTCATTTCCTTTCTGTTCGGTAAATATTAGTACTGAAATCCAAGTTCTAAATGCATGCAGTGTGGGCTGGGTATCTCAGTCAGTATAGCGACTGACTACGGGCTGGACATTCTGGGATCGAATCCAGGTGTGGACGAGATTTTCCGCCTGTCCGTACCGGCCCTGGAGCCCACCCAACCTCCTGTAAAATGGGTACTGAGTCTTTCCCAGGGGTATAGTGCAGCCGGGGCGTGCTGCTGACCACTTACCCCCTTCTAGTGCTGTGGTCATGGAAGAGTAGAGCTATACCCACACTGGGCCTGTTATGGGATCATTTTACCAATATGCATGCAGTAAGGTGTTTTCCCCAAAATTTGTCTTCCAAATGTTATGTATGTTTAGTTGTTTGAATAATGCTTTTTTTTTTCTTTTCAATTCCGCTGATCTAGTTATTTTTATTGGCATCAGTGATGATAGCAATTTATATGCTTTTGTGTCCCATAGGTATGTGAAGTGTACAAGATGCACAGAGAGACTTACCATTTGACGATGGATTTCATCGACCGGTTTTTGACTTGCAAGGCCGATGTACCAAAACAACACCTTCAGCTTATCGGTATGTTTGAAGTGCCTGGAATTGAATTCTCTAGTGTGATGTAGAAGTTGAAAGGTGGGGAGGGTTCCCTATTTTGTGGAAAGTTAAATTCCATTATGTTCACAAAATGACAACTGGACCCCAGCCATTTCCAAATTAATTAATTCCATTCTACATTTTTATTTATGGTGTCTTCACTTCACTTCACTTGTATATACATTTTTCACCTTCCATCTGTTAATAATATGTGTCCAGCTGGTTTGGTCCCTGATTTATTGCACTAACTTAATTGTTAGGCAGTATCTCAAAAGTCATGTAATTTTCCCTACCCTCCAGCCTTCTGTCCGTCCAATTGAACTGTCTGTAATGCAACTTCTTGAACCAGTTTCTGAACTTAAATTTGGATGGAATCAATACTGTGTGTAATTCCAAAGAAATACATGAAGATGTTTGGCACAACTTTGTAAATTTATTGGAAGTGGTATGCAAACACAACTATATCGTTTAAGGTGTATTTAATGGCTATACTTGACAACAACATGTTTCGGCCTATACTGGCCATCTTCAGGTTGTCTTAAGAGAACTTAACTTAAGATCCTACTATATACAATGAGTGCACATGTGGTGCAGAAATCTCTGCACCACATGTGCGCTTAATGTATATAGTAGGACCTTAAGTTCTCTTAAGACAACCTGAAGATGGCCAGTATAGGCTGAACATGTAGTTGTCCAGTATAGCTATTAAATACACCTTAAGTGATATAGTTGTGTTTGACTGCATACCATTTCCAATTTTCACATACAGAATGGGGATGACACACTTCCTAGATTTGTAAATATATTATTGGTATTTTCAGCCGCGTTTGCAGTATTGTGAAAATTGAGTAAAAAGCTTCATCGTTTCTGTTCATCCCGTCTCTCCACATGTATCATGCAGCTCTCACTGGACCCATGTAAATTTATGATAATATCTTGCTGAATTCTTCTTAGAAGGAAAAGTGTTTAAATCAGATGCTGTAGAGAATATTAAAACACAAATTTTATGTTCAGTAATTCTTTTCTTAAAATTATGCTGTTTATGAAATAATGGGGGGAGGTATGGTAGGGTCAGACAGACCACAGATGACAATATAACTCTGTGCAAAAGAGACGCGATTTGCTTGATGGATAACGGGCAAAAGTACGGACACATACTCATGTAATACCACTTTTCCATGTTAGCAGTGTTTAAGGGAACACACCTCAGTGTTATATTATAGGTACACTGTCCATCTTGTTAATGGTGTGTCGTAGATTCATATCATTGATTTATATTTCGTGAATTATGTATTGATCGATATAAAGCACAATGGAATGCGTCACTTAAAATGTACATGAAGTGGTGAAAAATGAAAATATGGGAAAGGCAGGAAGATTTCACGGTTGTATTTAACTCCTTGGGCTGTTTTTGTAATCACTGCCATACTTCAAGCAGCTTTTCCTGGAGCATTCAGACAAACTACACATCCACACACACACACATACACACACACACACACACACGCGCGCGCGCGCGCGCACACACGCACACACAGTGTGAGGTTGGAGATGTCCACCCTGATAAGCCAACATAAACAAACATGCTGATGAAACAGGACAACATACCTGTGCAGTAAGCTCCAAAGTTTGAAGCAGAGTGTACCTTATTATACTAGCAGATATTTGAAGGGAATGTACAAATTTTTATCTTACATTCCCACATTTTGTCTTGTCTGTGATTATATGCACTTTCTATGTCCCTCACCAAGTGCTGGCAAGAACTGTTGTTTCTTGGAATTTATCCCATTTTGTGGTGGTCCCCACATAACAGTAGTGTACTGTCCATTCATAAACAAAACATATAGTGAAAATGAACAAACTGAAAAAGGATTGTAAAGTAAGATGCATAAAAGTAGGTGGATTGTTCCAAAACTCTGAACATGACTAGATGAATCTGTTCTGAGGAGTGTAATTTTTTATTTGAAGTGTTTAAATTTTAAAATGTGTGAAATATGTGCAATGGATAATATCAAAAGTTGCAGAAATCAGCATTACAATGAAACAACTTTGGCTATCAGTAGCTACATTGGAATTTAAAACCTGTACAATAAATTTTAATATTTATAACTCCACCTTCTGATTTCTCTCAGACATCTTCAGTGTTAATTTGTATTTGGATTTTCTTTGTTATTCTAAATGTATTCCTGTTTGTCTTTTGAGCTTTATGTATAATCATTGTATATATGTTTACAGGTATAACGTGTCTCTTCGTAGCTGCTAAAGTTGAAGAAATATATCCCCCAAAAATAGCAGAATTTGCCTTTGTAACTGACAGTGCTTGTTCAGAGAACGAAATCCTCGACATGGAACTGGTCATACTGAAGGTAACTTGCTTTTAGCTACTACAGCATCTGTGTGATTATTCCACAGTATATATTAGCTATTCTGCTAGTTAAGAAATTGTTTGAAAATTGAGTTCCTCTGTGATGTGACGCTGCAGGCGAGTAGTCTCTGGTGTTTTCAGGGGTTGTAGTGCCTTCATCTTCAAGATGAAGCCGTACTTGCACTGAGGATTCAGCTTTTCTGGGATGTGACACTGTGTAATTGGGAGAGTAATTCCCCAGCATTTTGAGGGATCATAGTGCCTTCGTCTTCAAGATGAAGCCGTTCTTGAACTAAGGGTTCAGTCCTTCTGGAATGTGATGCTGTCATTGGGTGAGAAGATCCCACTCCTTTGAAGGGCTGTGATGCCTTTAGCTAGAAGGTCAAGCAGTTCAAAAAGAATTGGAGTGTTTGTCTTTGAAAATGAAGGCACTATGATCCTCTAAAATGTTGGTAACTACATGCCTAATGGTTAAAGCACCACATCCCAGAGGAATGGAATCTTAAAGAACACCACTGTGAGAACTTTAGACCTTTCAATTTCAAGTTCTTGAATGTCCTGACCCTTAAAATGAAGTCAGTTTGATCCTTCCAAATTTCAGGACCTACTTACCTTCTGTCACACCGTCACATTCCAGGAAACTTTGGGAATACTTTTGTGAGAACCTCAGATCTTGTAATTCTTGGACTGCTCTACCCTGTAAGAAGACGGAACATTGATCCTTTCACGTGTTCGAAACTACTTATGCAATGACACAATGTCACATCCCAGAAGACTTGAATCTTCAGGCACCAATATTTTATCAGAAACCACCTGCCATCTTGATGAAGGTAGAAGAAGGTAGCTAGTTCCTCTAAAATGTTAAGAGTCCAGTTGAAATGTGGTGGCACACGGGGACGCATGGGAGGGGAAGTGAAGGGGAAACTGGTGCATGGAGTGGGTAGCCAGTACCCTTCACACTACCTCGGAACATGGTGTATCCAGCATTACTACCGCTGATGCCGCACACCTCTGCTGCCAGCAGTCGACTGAACTGGCGCCCACCGGCCGATTTAAAT
>Ga0131853_10012418_pt1 | contig 15604 bp, 15 predicted proteins | sample TergutLab28metaG_FD_92764 | JGI IMG/M metagenome (GOLD analysis project Ga0131853, IMG submission 92764) | Labiotermes labralis P1 segment gut microbial communities from Petit-Saut dam, French Guiana - Lab288 P1 (version 2) (version 2) | ecosystem: Host-associated > Arthropoda: Insects >...
ATCCAGATGATCTTCCAGGACCCGTACACCTCGCTCAACCCGCGCCACACGGTCGGGTCGATCATCGGTGCGCCGCTGGAGATCCACAACGTGGTCCCGAAGAACAAGGTGCTCTCGCGGGTCCAGGAGCTGCTGGAGATCGTCGGTCTCAACCCGGAGCACTACAACCGCTACCCGCACGAGTTCTCCGGCGGCCAGCGCCAGCGCATCGGCATCGCCCGCGCGCTCACGCTGCAGCCGAAGCTGCTGGTCGCCGACGAGCCGGTCTCCGCGCTCGACGTCTCCATCCAGGCCCAGGTGATCAACCTTCTGCAGGACGTGCAGAAGGAGTTCGGGATCGCGTTCCTCTTCATCGCCCACGACCTCGCCGTGGTCCGGCACTTCTCGCCGCAGGTCGCGGTGATGTACCTGGGCAAGATCGTCGAGATCGGCGACCGGGAGACGATCTACAGCCGTCCGCACCACCCGTACACCCAGGCGCTGCTCTCCGCGGCGCCGGACGTGAAGCAGGCCCAGGTCGGCGGCCGCCGCGACCGGATCCGGCTCACCGGCGACGTGCCCAGCCCGATCGACCCGCCGTCGGGCTGCCGGTTCCGCACCCGCTGCCCGATCGCCAAGGAGATCTGTGCCGCGGTCGAGCCGCCGCTGCTGCAGATCGGCCCGACGCACAAGGCCGCCTGCCACTTCCCGGGTGAGCTCGGGAAGCAGCCGGCGACGCCGGTCACCGCCGGGCTGCTGGGCGTCGACGACCACGGTGCTCCCTACCCGGGCGCGAGCCCGGTCGACCTGCCGACCGGTCCGAGCTTCTCCAACACCTGGTTCGACCTGCAGAACCGCACCATCCATACTCCGTAGTCGTGGACGAGGTCGTCGCCGAGGGGCTCTTCGAGATCGCGGACGAGCCGCCGCGGCGTACTGCCGGCTCCACGACCGCGGAGGGCGGGTCGCTCGCCGACGCGGACCACGCGGCGGCGCCGCTCGCGGTCCGGATGCGCCCGCGTACGCTCGACGAGCTGGTCGGCCAGGAGCAGCTGCGCGCCCCGGGCTCGCCGCTGCGCCAGCTGATCGAGGGCGACCAGTCGCTCTCGCTGCTGCTGTGGGGGCCGCCGGGCACCGGCAAGACCACCATCGCCGCGATCGTCTCCCGGCAGACCGATCGCCGGTTCGTGGAGGTCTCGGCGGTCAGCGCCGGGGTCAAGGAGGTACGCGCCGCGATCGACGCGGCTCGCGCGACACTGGTCCGTACGGGCCGGGAGACGGTGCTCTTCGTCGACGAGGTGCACCGCTTCTCCAAGGCCCAGCAGGACGCGCTGCTGCCCGGCGTCGAGAACCGCTGGGTGACCCTGGTGGCGGCGACCACCGAGAACCCGTTCTTCTCGGTGATCAGCCCGCTGCTCTCCCGCAGCCTGCTGCTCCGGCTGGAGTCCCTGACCGACGACGATGTCCGCGGGGTGCTGCAGCGCGCGCTGAGCGACGAGCGCGGCCTCGGCGGCCGGCTGAGGATCGAGGACGAGGCGCTCGACCACCTGGTCCGGCTCGCCGGCGGGGACGCCCGGCGCTCGCTGACCTACCTGGAGGCGGCCGCCGGCGCGGCCACCTCGATGGCCAGCGACGTGATCACCCTGGCGGCGGCCGAGACCGCCGTGGACCAGGCCGCGGTCCGCTATGACCGGCAGGGCGACCAGCACTACGACGTGATCAGCGCCTTCATCAAGTCGGTCCGGGGGAGTGACGCCGACGCCGCGCTGCACTACCTGGCCCGGATGCTGGAGGCCGGCGAGGACCCGCGCTTCATCGCCCGCCGGCTGATGATCCTGGCCAGCGAGGACATCGGCCTGGCCGACCCGACCGCGCTGCAGACCGCGGTGGCCGCGGCCCAGACGGTGCAGCTGATCGGGCTGCCCGAGGCCCAGCTGACCCTGGCGCACGCCACCATCGCGCTCGCGGTGGCGCCCAAGTCCAACGCCGTCACCAACGCGATCTTCGCCGCGATCGCGGACGTCAAGGCCGGCAAGATCGGCCAGGTCCCGCCGCATCTGCGCGACGCGCACTACGGCGGCGCCAAGACCCTCGGCCACGGCACCGAGTACAAGTACGCCCACGACGAGCCGTTCGGCATCGCCGAGCAGCAGTACGCCCCCGACGCGATCGGCGACACCCGGTACTACGAGCCGACCAGCCATGGCGGCGAGGCGGCGGTCAAGGAGCGCTGGGAGCGGATCCGCGCGATCATCCGCGGCCAGTCCGAGCGGTGACCACCGCCACGATAGGGTCGGTGCCCATGATGGGCTTCGTCGTGGTCGTACTGCTGTGCGCGGTCGTCCTCGCCCTGGTCCTGGTCCCCCGGGCGCTGCTGGTCAGCCGCCGGGAGGCGATCGCGCTGGCCGAGCGACTGGAGCGGCTCGAGGAGCGGCTCACCGAGCCGCCGGCGGCCGCGGTCCCGCCCACGACGCCGGTCCTGACCCGGCAGGAGTTCGTCATCACCCACCTCGGCGAGGAGACCGCGGAGGCCGGCCAGGCGACGCCGGTGAAGGTCAGTCTCACGGGGCCGGCGTTCGCCGACGCGGTCGTACGCGAGACCGTCGTGCAGACCGCCTCGGTGGTGCACGGCCTGCGCCGCGCGCTCGCCCCGGAGACCCGCAACCGGATCCGCTTCGAGATGAAGCGCGAGGTCAAGCGCTCCCGCAAGGACCGCAGGACCGAGCTGAAGGAGGCGCTGCGCGAGTACCGCGCCCGCCACCGGGCCGAGGTCGCCGACGACGTACGACGGGACGGTGTGGCATGAGGCGCGGGCTCTGGTTCGCCGCCGGCGCCGGGGCCGGCCTGTACGCCGCGATCCGCGGCCGCCGGGCCGCGGAGGCACTGACCCCGGACGGGCTGCGTGACCGCTGGCAGGCGATCGGGCTCGGCGCCCGGCTGCTGCGCGAGGAGGTCGCGGCCGGGAAGGCCGAGGCCGAGCCGCGGCTGCGTGAGCGGTTCGCCCCGATGTTGACCACAGCCGACTCCACTCCACAATTGACCACCGGCCACGACGCCCGCTCGATCGCACCTGGCGACGACGACGTGACCGAGGCACCTCAGGAAGGCACCCAGCAGTGACCACTGGACCCATTCAGGGCCGACCCGACACCTGGCTGAGCACCGCGGAGATCCGGCGTCGGTTCACCAGCCACTTCGCCGACCACCCGACGATGTCCCACACCGTGGTGCCGTCGGCGTCGCTGCTGCTCGATGACCCGAACCTGCTCTTCGTCAACGCCGGCATGGTGCCGTTCAAGCCGTACTTCCTGGGCCAGGCCACGCCGCCGTTCCAGCGCGCGACGTCGGTGCAGAAGTGCATCCGTACGCCCGACATCGAAGAGGTCGGCAAGACCACCCGGCACGGCACGTTCTTCGAGATGTGCGGCAACTTCTCCTTCGGCGACTACTTCAAGGAAGGCGCCATCACGCTCGCCTGGGACCTGGTCACCAAGTCCCTGGAGCACGGCGGCTTCGGCTTCGACGAGTCGGTCCTCTACCCGTCGGTCCTGGAAGGCGACGAGGAGGCCGTCTCGATCTGGAAGCGGGTCTCCGGCCTGCCCGACGACCGCATCGTCCGGCTGCCTCCCCGCGAGAACTACTGGTCGATGGGCGTCCCCGGCCCCGGCGGCCCTTGCTCGGAGATCCTGATCGACCGCGGCCCGCAGTTCGGCGCGGACCGAGACTGGGACGCGGGCGACCGCTACCTGGAGTTCTGGAACCTCGTCTTCATGCAGGACGACATCTCCGCCGCTCGCTCCAAGTACGACGTCGACATCGCCGGCCAGCTGCCGCAGAAGTCGATCGACACCGGCCTCGGCCTGGAGCGGGTCGCGTACCTGCTCCAGGGCAAGGCCAACATGTACGAGACCGACGTCGTCTTCCCGGTGATCGAGAAGGCGATGGAGCTCACCAAGAAGACGTACGGCGCGAGCTACGAGGACGACGTCCGCTTCCGGGTGGTCGCCGACCACATCCGCTCCTCGCTGATGCTGATCGGCGACGGCGTGACCCCCGGCAACGAGGGCCGCGGCTACGTGCTGCGCCGGCTGATGCGCCGCGCCATCCGCAACGTCCGCCTGCTCGGCTACGAGGACCCGGCGCTGCCCGAGCTGCTGCCGGTCTCCCGCGACAAGATGGGCGAGACCTACACCGAGCTGCACAGTGACTGGGACCGCATCCTGCGGGTCGCGAACGCCGAGGAGGAGGCGTTCCGCAAGACCCTCCAGTCCGGCACCCAGATCTTCGACCTGGCGGCCGGCGACGTGAAGGCCGCGGGGGGGAGCAGCCTCTCCGGCGACAAGGCGTTCCAGCTGCACGACACGTTCGGCTTCCCGATCGACCTGACCCTGGAGATGGCCGCCGAGGCCGGCCTCACCGTCGACGAGCAGGGCTTCCGCACCCTGATGGCCGAGCAGCGCGAGCGGGCCAAGGCCGACGCCCGCGCCAAGAAGGGCCAGCACGCCGACCTGTCGGTCTACCGCGACATCCTCGACACCAACGGCCCGACGGACTGGCAGGCGTACTCCACCCTGGAGACCGAGTCCACGCCGATCGCACTGCTGCGCGAGGGCCGGCCCACCGACCTCCTCGGCAACGGCGAGATCGGCGAGCTGGTCCTGGACCGGACCCCGTTCTACGCCGAGTCCGGCGGCCAGGCGGCGGACGCCGGCATCATCGAGTTCGACGGCGGCCGGCTCGAGGTGATCGACGTCCAGCGCCCGGTCAAGGGGCTCGTCGTCCACCAGGTCCGGGTCGTCGACGGCGAGTTCGCGTCCGCCTCCGCGGCCGGCGCCGCGCTGCACGCCCAGGTCGACAGGGAGTGGCGGATCGGCGCCCGCCAGGCGCACTCCGGCACCCACGTGGTGCACGCCGCGCTCCGCGAGGTGCTCGGCCCGACCGCGCTGCAGTCCGGCTCGTACAACCGGCCCGGCTACCTGCGCCTCGACTTCGGCTGGACCCAAGGACTCAGCCCCGACCAGCTGAAGGAGATCGAGGAGGTCTCCAACAACGCGCTCCGCGCCGACCTGCCGGTCTCGTGGCAGTACATGACGCTCAACCAGGCCAAGGACTGGGGTGCGGTCGCGCTCTTCGGCGAGACGTACGACGACAGCAACGTCCGCGTCGTGGAGATCGGCGGCCCGTGGAGCCGCGAGCTCTGCGGTGGCACCCACGTCGACCACTCCTCGCAGGTCGGCACCATCGTCGTCACCAGCGAGGCCTCGGTCGGCTCGGGCAACCGCCGGATCGAGGCGTTCACCGGCGTCGAGGGCTTCAAGTACCTCGCCCGTGAGCGCGACGTCGTCGGCCGGCTCACCGATGTGCTCAAGGCCCAGCCGGGCGACGACCTGGTCGGTCGCGTCGGCGAGATGATGGAGCGTCTCAAGGCGGCCGAGAAGGAGATCGAGAAGGTCCGGGTCGCGCAGCTGCTCGCCAACGCCGGCGGCATCGCCGAGAAGGCGGTCGACGTCGACGGCGTCGCGGTGGTGGCCGCGCGTGCGACCGGTGCCGGCGGCAACGACGTCCGTACGCTCGCGATGGACGTCCGGGCCCGCTTCGGCGCCGAGCGTCCCGCGGTCGTGGTGATCCTCGGCGACGCCGACGACAAGGTCGCCGTGGTGGCGACGGTCAACGAGGCCGGCCGGGCACGCGGTCTCAAGGCCGGCGAGTTCGTCAAGGCGCTCGCCCCGGTCCTCGGCGGACGCGGCGGCGGCAAGGACGACCTGGCCCAGGGTGGTGGCACCGAGGTCGGCAAGATCGACGAGGCGATCGCGCTGGTGCCCACCCTGGTGCGGTGACCCCGCCGATGAGGACGCTGTGATGCGGAGCGGAGTCCGCCTGGGGATCGATCCCGGCGACGCCCGGATCGGGGTCGCCAAGAGCGACCCCACCGGGTTCCTCGCCACGCCCGTGGAGACGGTGAAGCGGGGCCGCGGCGACCTTGCCCGGCTCCAGGAGATCCTGCGCGAGATCGAGGAGGAGTCGACGCTGCTGGAGGTGGTCGTCGGCCTGCCGCGCTCGCTCAAGGGCGGCGAGAACCCCGCGACCGCCAAGGTCCGCGACTTCGCCGCGCTGCTGGCCCGACGGGTGGCGCCGCTGCCCGTACGGCTGATCGACGAGCGGCTCACCACGGTCAGCGCCGAGGCGATGCTGCGCGACCGCGGCCGCAAGGGTCAGGACCGGCGCTCGGTCGTCGACCAGGCCGCCGCCGTCTTCATCCTGCAGCACGCACTGGACACCGAACGAGCCTCGGGCGACGCGCCCGGGGAGCTCGTCGAGCTCGAAGGAGGCACGCCGCATGAGTGATGAGAGCCAGAGCCACGGGGGATTCGCCCCGGAGCCACCCGCCGAGGCGGGCCTGCCGGAGTCCGTCCTCCCCGAGTGGGTGGCCGGCGACACCGGCACCCGCGCGGTCTCGATCGGCGAGGTCGCGGACCTGGCCCCCGACGCCGAGGAGCAGGCCGCCGAGCAGCCCCACGAGGTGCTGTCCGACGACGAGTCGCTGCACCACGACCTGCTCGGCCCCGCGGAGCACGAGCATGAGCACGGACCTGCCCGGGCGGGCGGCCATCGGGCCGCCGGCGGCGCCCGCCGTGGTGGTCGGCGCCGGCACGGCGTGTCGGGCTGCCTGGCGGTGCTGATCGCGCTGATCGTGGTCGGCGGCCTGGTCGCCGTCGGCGGCACCAAGGGCTACCACTTCCTCAAGGACCACCTCGGCGGCTCGGCCGCCGACTACGCGGGCCCGGGCACCGGCTCGGTCACCTTCGAGGTGCACCAGGGCGACACCGCCACCGCGATCGGCCGCAACCTCAAGGACGACGGCGTGGTGGCCTCGGTGCAGGCGTTCATCGACGCCGCCAAGGCCGACTCCCGCTCGGGCGGCATCCAGGTCGGCTTCTACCAGCTCAAGGAGCAGATGAGGGCCTCGGCCGCGCTCGCCGTCCTGATCGACCACAAGAACCTCGTCCAGAACACCGTCCTGGTCCGCGAGGGCGTTCGCGTCGCCGACGTCGTGGGCCTGGTGGCGAAGGCGTCGAAGAAGCCGACCGCACAGGTGGAGCAGGCGCTGAGCAAGGTCACCCTGCCGGACAGCGCCGGCGGCGACCCGGAGGGCTACCTGTTCCCGGCCACGTACGCCTTCGCGCCGGGCGCCACGCCCGGGGACATGCTCTCGGAGATGGTGAGCACCTGGCAGAAGCAGGCCACCGCGGCCGGGCTGAAGGACACCACCATCGACGGCCACCCCTACACCGTGCAGCAGCTGCTGACCGTGGCCAGCCTGGTCCAGTCCGAGGGCAAGACGCCCTCCGACATGGCCAAGATCGCCCGGGTGATCTACAACCGGATCGAGAACCCCGGCGCCCAGGGGCAGGCCGGGCTGCTGCAGATCGACGCCACCGTCGACTACGCGCTGCACCGCCCGCTCACCGTCGGCCTGACCCAGGCCGAGCGCGAGGGCACCGACTCGCCGTACAACACCTTCCTGCACAAGGGCCTGCCGCCGGGCCCGATCGGCAACCCGGGCGCGGCCGCGATCAAGGCGGCGGTGCACCCGGCCAGCGGCGACTGGTACTACTACGTCACCGTCAACCTGGCCACCGGCGAGACCAAGTTCGCCCACACCTACGCCGAGTTCCAGCAGTACGTCGCCGAGCACCAGCACTACTGCGCGACCCAGTCCGCGTCGGGCTGCCGGTGAGCCGTCGATGAGTCTCTCCTCCACGGTCTCGCACCGTCGCTGCGCCGTCCTGGGCGACCCGATCGAGCACTCGCTCTCGCCGGTGCTGCACCGCGCCGGCTACGAGGCGCTCGGGCTCACCTCGTCGTGGACCTACGAGCCGCGCCAGGTGCGCTCCGGCGACCTGCCGTGGTTCCTCTCCACCCTCGACGAGGGGTGGCGCGGGCTGTCGCTGACGATGCCGCTCAAGCGCGAGGCGCTGGCCCTGATCGAGTACCGGTCCCGGCGCGCCGAGCTGGCCGGTGGGATCAACACGCTCGTCCGCACCACGTACGGCTGGGCCGGTGACAACACCGACTACCCGGGCGCGGTCGCGGCGATCCAGGAGCGGTACGCCGCCCCGATCCGTACCGCCGCGGTGCTCGGCGCCGGCGCCACCGCCGGCTCGACCGGGCTCGCCCTGGCCGAGCTGGGCGCCCGGTCGGTGACCCTGCTGGCGCGTGACGCCGCCCGGGCCGAGGAGTCGCGTGCGGTGATCGCCGCGCACCCGAGCCGGCCCGAGGTGACGATCGCCCCCCTGGAGGCCCGGCCCGATGTGGACGCGCTGGTCAGCACCGTCCCGGTCGCGGCCCAGACCGAGCAGATCGTGGCGGCCTGGTGCCAGGTCCCGCTGCTCTTCGAGGTCGTCTACGACCCGTGGCCCTCGCCCCTGATGCGCTCGGTCGAGGGCGTCGGCGGCACCGTGGTCACCGGGCTGGACCTGCTGGTCCACCAGGCCGTGCTGCAGTTCGAGCTGTTCACCTCGCAGCCAGCGCCGCTGGCGGCGATGCGGGCCGCGGGGGAGCGGGAGCTCGGCATCGCGGGCCCGGCGGACGTCATGCCTTCGCCGCAGCCGATGGGCACGGAGCGTATGACGTCCGGTGACGTCACGGCATGAGCTCCTGGCTGGTCGGTGCGCTCTGCGGCCTGATCGGCCTGTTCGCCCTCGGCGTACCCGCCGGCATCCGGGCGCTCCCGGAGCCACCCCTCGAGGAGCTGCCGGAGGACCCCGAGGACGACACCGCCACCCAGGCGATGCTGCGGGCCGAGGGCCCGAAGGAGCCGTACGTCGACCTGGCGGCCCGGCCGCGGCTCGCGCTCTGGTCGGCGCTGGCGGCGGTGCTCGCCAACGGCGCGATCGGCGTCCGGCTGGGTGACCACCCGGTCACCTGGGTGCTGGCGCTGCTGATGCCCGTCCTCATCCTGCTCGCCGTCGTGGACTGGCGCACCCGGCTGCTGCCCCGGGTGGTGGTGCTGCCCGCGACCGGCGTCCTGATCCTGCTCGCCGGCGTCGAGTGGCTGGCCGAGCGCGACACCCACGTCCTGGTCCGCACCCTGGTCGCGATGCTGGTGGCGCGGTCGTTCTTCTGGATCCTGTGGTTCGTCCGCAGCGCCGGGATGGGCTTCGGCGACGTCCGGCTGGCCGCGCTGCTCGGACTCGTGCTCGGCCGGGTCGGCTGGAACCCCTGGCTGATCGGCCTCTACGGCGGACTGCTGCTCTTCGGCGTCTTCGGCATCACCCTGACGATCGTGCGGCGCGACCGGGCCACGCTGAAGAAGGCGTACCCCTTCGGGCCGTTCATGATCGCCGGAGCGCTGCTCGGCGTCCTACTCGGCGGATCCGTGCACATCCTCGGCTGAGAGCCATGGGAGAATGACACCCATGTTGCGCTGGCTCACCGCGGGCGAGTCCCACGGCCCTTCCCTGGTCGCGATCCTCGAGGGTCTCCCCGCTCACGTCGAGATCACCTCCGAGCAGATCGGCGACGCCCTCGCGCGCCGTCGCCTCGGCTACGGCCGTGGTGCCCGGATGAAGTTCGAGCGCGACGAGGTCACCATGGTCGGCGGCGTCCGGCACGGTGAGACCCAGGGCGGCCCGGTCGCCGTCCAGGTCGGCAACAGCGAGTGGCCCAAGTGGGAGACCGTGATGAACGCGGATCCTGTCGACCCGGCCATCTTGGAGAAGCAGGCCCGCAACGCGCCGCTGACCCGACCGCGCCCCGGTCACGCCGACCTGGCAGGCATGCAGAAGTACGACTTCGAGGACGCCCGCCCGATCCTGGAGCGCGCCTCGGCCCGTGAGACCGCGGCCCGGGTCGCGCTCGGCGCGGTCGCCTCCGCGTTCCTGGAGCAGACCGTCGGCGCCCGGATCCTCAGCCACGTGATCGAGCTCGGCGGCGTCCGTACGACCGGCACCGAGCTGCCCGCCTTCACGGACGTGGCCCGGCTCGACGAGGACCCGGTGCGCTGCTTCGACGCCGACTCCTCGAAGGCGATGGTCGAGCGGATCGACCAGGCCCACAAGGACGGCGACACCCTCGGCGGCGTCGTCGAGGTCGTCGTGTACGACCTGCCGCCGGGCCTCGGCTCGCACGTGCACTGGGACCGCCGCCTCGACGCCCGCCTGGCCGGCGCGCTGATGGGCATCCAGGCGATCAAGGGCGTCGAGGTCGGCGACGGCTTCGAGCTGGCCGCCACCCCCGGCAGCCTGGCCCACGACGAGATCGTCTCCACGCCGGAGGGCATCAGGCGTACGTCCGGCCGCTCCGGCGGCACCGAGGGCGGCATGACCACCGGCGAGGTGCTCCGTGTCCGCGCGGCGATGAAGCCGATCGCCACCGTCCCGCGGGCGCTGCGCACCATCGACGTCGCCACCGGCGAGGAGGCGGTCGCGCACCACCAGCGCTCCGACGTCTGCGCGGTCCCGGCGGCCGGCATCGTCGCCGAGGCGATGGTCGCGCTGGTCCTGGCCGATGCGGTGCTGGAGAAGTTCGGCGGCGACTCGGTCGCGGAGACCAAGCGCAACGCCGACTCCTACCGCGCCAACCTGCGCTACAGCTGAGAGCCAGCCGATGCCGCCGCGCGCGATCCTGATAGGCCCGATGGGGGCCGGCAAGACCACCGTCGGGCGGATCCTCGCCGAGCGGTGGGGCGTCGGCGTCCGCGACACCGACCACGACGTCGAGGCACTCGCGGGCAAGAGCGTCCAGGAGATCTTCGTCGATGACGGCGAGGCCGCCTTCCGTACGCTCGAGCGCGCGGCCGTCCGGCAGGCGCTCGCCGAGCACGACGGCGTGCTCTCGCTCGGCGGCGGGGCGGTGCTCGACCTCGACACCCGGGCCGCGCTGAGCGGCCGGCCGGTGGTCTTCCTCCGGGTCGGCCTGGCCGACGCGTCCAGGCGGGTCGGCCTGGGCCAGGGCCGTCCGCTCCTGCTCGGCAACGTCCGCAGCCGGATCAAGGCGCTCCTGGAGGAGCGCACCCCCGTCTACGAGTCGGTCGCGGCCGTGGTGGTCGACACCGACGGCCGGCCGCCGTCCGAGATCGCCATCGAGATCGCCACCCGTCTGGAGGAACAGCAGTGACCAGCGCCGCCACCACTCCCACCGTGATCAGCGTCGGCACCTCGTACGACGTCCTCATCGGACGCCAGCTGGCCGACCGGCTGCCGGGCCTGCTCGGCGACGGCGTGCAGCGGGTCGCGCTGCTCTACGCCGGCGAGCTCGGCGACCTGGCCGAGCCGGTGATCGACGTCCTGGTCGAGCACTACGAGGTGCTCGCCCTCGGCCTGCCCGACGGCGAGGAGGCCAAGACCGCCGGCGTCGCCAACGAGTGCTGGGAGGCGCTGGGGGAGAAGGGCTTCACCCGCTCCGACGCGGTCGTCACCTTCGGCGGCGGCGCCACCACCGACCTCGGCGGCTTCGTCGCCGCGTCCTGGCTGCGCGGCGTCAAGGTCGTGCACGTGCCGACCACGCTGCTGGCCATGGTCGACGCGGCCGTCGGCGGCAAGACCGGCATCAACACCGGCGCAGGCAAGAACCTGGTCGGCGCCTTCCACGAGCCCGCCGGCGTGCTCTGCGACCTCGACCTGCTGCGGACCCTGCCCGCCGACGAGCTGATCGCCGGCATGGGCGAGGTGGTCAAGTGCGGCTTCATCGCCGACCCCGAGATCCTGCGGATCGTCGAGGAGGCCGAGGGTCCGGTCCAGCCCGGCTCGCCGCAGCTGGCCGAGCTGGTGGAGCGGGCCGTCCGGGTCAAGGCGGAGGTCGTCGCCGGTGACCTCAAGGAGCAGGGCGGTCGCGACGGCCACCCGGGTCGCGAGGTGCTGAACTACGGCCACACCCTGGCCCACGCCATCGAGAAGCACTCCGGCTACGCGATCCGGCACGGCGAGGCGGTCGCGATCGGCTGCCTCTACGCCGCCGAGATCGCCGCCCGGTCCGGGCTGATCGACCAGGACCTGCTGGCCCGGCACCGTACGGCCTTCGCCCAGGCCGGTCTGCCGACCACGTACCCCTGGGGCGACTACTCCGCCACCTTCGACGACCTGATCGGCGCGATGCGGGTCGACAAGAAGGCCCGCGGCTCGGTGCTCCGCTTCCTGGTACTGCGCGGCCTGGCGGACCCGACCATCCTGGCCGGCCCGGACGAGCAGGTGCTGCGCGACGCCTTCGCGGCGCTGGCCCCCCACCCGGTGTCGGCGAGCGAGGCCTGAGCATGCGCGTCCTGGTGCTCAACGGCCCGAACCTGGGCCGGCTCGGCAAGCGTCAGCCGGAGATCTACGGCCGCACCACGTACGCCCAGCTGGTCGCGCTCTGCGTGGAGTGGGGCCGCGACCTCGGCCTCGAGGTCGAGGTACGCCAGACCAACCACGAGGGCGTCCTGGTGGACTGGCTCAACGCCGCCGCCGACGAGCGCACCCCGGTGGTGCTCAACGCCGCGGCCTGGACGCACTACTCGTACGCGGTCTACGACGCCTGCGCCCAGCTGGAGGCGCCGCTGGTCGAGGTGCACCTCTCCGACCCCGACGCCCGGCCCGAGGAGTGGCGGCACTCCTCGGTGGTGCGGCCGCACGCCCAGGTCGTGATCAAGGGCAAGGGCGTGGAGGGCTACCGCGAGGCCCTGGCCGCGATCGCCGCCTCCTAGGCATCCTTGTCTCAGCGTTTCCCGGAACGCCCACCGCGAGGCTCCCCGAAGCGCTATGGTGCGCACGCCGCTGTGACGTCAGTCACCGCGGTCGGCAACGGTGCATGGGGGTGCAATGTTCGCGCTGGTGGGACTGATCGGCGTCGACTTCGAGAAGCTGACGGGGCTCGACAAGTTCACGATCGAGCTGATCACCTTCCCGATCTTCTCGGCGTTCGCCGGCGTGATCACCAACTGGACCGGCGTATGGATGCTCTTCGCGCCGCTGCACTTCAAGGGCTTCAAGTGCCCGGGCGCGAAGACGATCTTCCCGTTCCTGCCGCGGCGGCTGCAGGTGCTGCCGATCTGGGCGCCCGGCCCGAACCCGAACGACCGTACGCTGCTCGGCTTCCAGGGGTTCATCCCCGCCCGGGCCGAGCGGATGGCGTCGATCTGCGTCGACAAGGGCCTGTCCCGGCTGGGCAGCATCCGGGACTTCATGCGGGAGCTGGACCCCACCGCGATCGCGGAGACCTTCGCCAAGCACGCCGCGCCGGAGCTGCGCGGCATGGTGGACGGCGTCATGATGCGGGAGCACCCCGAGATCTGGGCCCAGCTGCCCGGGCAGTTCCGTGAGGTGGTCTACCAGCGCGTGGAGCAGCGGCTGCCGGAGATCGCGCAGCACGCGATGGACGCGATCGAGGAGCACGTCGACGACCTGATCGACATCAAGCTGCTCGCGGTCGCCAAGATGCGCGAGCACCCCGAGATCTTGAAGAACATCATCTACGACCTGGGCGCCAACGAGCTCAAGCTGATGGTCAAGATCGGCTTCTGGCTCGGTCTGCCGATGGGTCTGCTGCTCGCTCTGGCCGTGCACTTCGGACACCTGGCGCCGGTGATCGGCTCGATCCCGAGCTGGCTGATCATCATCGGCGGCGCCGCCCTGATCGGCATCATCGTCAACATCATCGCGATCAAGATGGTCTTCGAGCCGGGGGAGCCGGCGCCGCGCTGGCGCTACCTGTGGAAGCAGGCCGCGTTCGCCAAGCGGCAGCACGAGGCGGCGGCCAGCTTCGGGCACTCGCTGGCCTACGAGATCATCACGATGCCGAACATCATCAACGACCTGCTGCACGGGCCGCGCTCGGACAAGACCCGGGTGATCATCCAGGCCGCGATGATGCCCGAGGTGGACGCCGTGGTCGGGCCGGTACGGGGCGTCGTACGGGCGGCGGTGGGCGGCGCCGAGTTCCAGGCCATCCGGGCCGGGACCGCGACCACCGCGATCGACTTCGCGCCGCGGATCCTCGACGACATCGAGTTCACCGAGGCCCAGTCCCAGCGGATCGACCTGTTCTGCACCACCAAGCTGCGCGAGCTGCCGCCCGAGGAGTTCATGGAGATGCTCTACTCGGCGGTGGAGCAGGACGCCTGGCTGCTCTACGCGCACGGCGGCCTGCTGGGTGTCCTGGTCGGTCTCCTTCACCTGATGATCTTCGGAGCGTGAGCATGGTCCTCGGATTCGGCCGCCGGGAGAGCGGCGAGACCCGGACGGCGCTCGTACGCCGGCTGCCGCAGCCCACGATCCCGCGGCGGGTGGCGCTGCCCCGGCCCGGCGCGGTCGTCTCGGCGGTGGTCGCCACGCCGCGGACCCTGGTCAGCGCCTCGGCGCTGGCCCGGATCGCCGGCTCGACGGTGGTCCGTGGCGCGAACTGGGTGGGGCGCGGCGCGGTCAGCACGACCGCCGAGATCACCCGCGAGCTGGCCACCGGGGCGCCGATCATCGAGATCCTGGAGACCCAGGTCGAGGCGGCCCGCTGGGCGGCCTGGCAGTTCCTCGGACTGGACGAGTCGCTGACTGCCGACCACCGCGCCCGCGCGCGGAGCACCGGGACCTCGCTCGCCGAGCTCCGCGCCCGCGGCGACCGGCTGATCCGACGCTCGGCGGACGACACCGCGAATGCCGGGCAGCACCCGGCGTTCGCCCGCATCCTCGACGAGCTGGTCCCGGACGAGGCCCGGATCATGCGGTTCATGGCGATGGCGGGGCCGCAGCCGGCGGTCGACGTCCGTACGAAGACGCCCTTCGGAGTGGGCTCCGAGCCGATCAAGACCGGCATCAACATGATCGCGGACATGGCCGGCTGCACCCATGTCGACCGGGGCCACGAGTACCTGGGCAATCTCAACCGGCTGGGCCTGGTGCACTTCTCCCACGAGCCGGTCTCGGACCCGCGGCGGTACTCCTTCATCGAGGCCCAGCCGGTGACCGCGGCGGCGATCGACTCGGTGAAGCGGGCCTACACGGTCTACCGCAGCATCGAGATCTCGTCGTTCGGCAAGCAGTTCTGTGACGTCTGCTTCACTTTGGACGACTATGACGCCGGCGGCTGGATTCGGGACGTGCGGTGAGGCATGTTGGAAACATGCGACATACCGAGAGTATGGTCGAGCGAACCACGCCGACCCGTGGCGAGAAGGTGCTGACCATGACGGACGAGCTGATCAACAACGTGGTGGACACGGTCGTCGACCAGGTCGATGACGTCGTGCAGAAGGCGACCGGCCGTGCGGTCCGTACGCGCATCGGGGCGGGCATCGGGATGGCCGTGATCGGCGTCGTGGCCGCCGGCGCGCTCGCCCGCCGCAAGCGTCAGCGCACCGAGGACGAGGCCCAGCGCGAGCGCTGAGCCGCGAGCACGACGTCTCGCGGCGCGACGGGTGGGACCGACACGATCCGCACCCGGCACGTCCCTGTGAGACGGGTGCGGATCGTGTCTGCTCAGGTGCCGACGACGCGCGCCAGGACGTCGAAGTCGGCGTTGCCGCCCGAGAGCACGACCGCGATCCTCCGGCTGCGCTGACGGTCGCGCTCGGCGAGCAGCCCGGCCAGCGCCAGCGCGCCCGCGGGCTCGGCCAGGTTGTGCGTACCGCGATAGACCGCCGCCATCGCGGCGGCCGCCG
>Ga0131853_10012419_pt1 | contig 15603 bp, 8 predicted proteins | sample TergutLab28metaG_FD_92764 | JGI IMG/M metagenome (GOLD analysis project Ga0131853, IMG submission 92764) | Labiotermes labralis P1 segment gut microbial communities from Petit-Saut dam, French Guiana - Lab288 P1 (version 2) (version 2) | ecosystem: Host-associated > Arthropoda: Insects >...
ATTATTATTATTATTGTGTTTTCATGCCTTTCTTGGTTTTTGTCCATCACTTTGGACACTCCAGAGCTTCGTGCTTCAAAACGGCAGCAAACTGACAGTTTATGTTGCAGCATCTCATTATGTGTTCAAAATGTTCACACTTACTAATCGCAGTATAGTACCTACCAGTACACAGCCGACAGTCTGTGACAGATTTCCACGCTTCCTCGGAACTTAGAAAACACTACCTCTGAATTTTCTTTTCCTCGCATCACTCATTGCATTAGACCGAGCTGGAATTGACGCTGAATAACCGAGCGGACCGCCGGGAATGGCCTATGTGGGGACCAGCCATTTAATGGCGGGAGGAAGGATGGAAATGTGTATTGCCTGGAAACAGCTACTGAAATGGAAAACAAGGAAGAGAAAGAAAAACATAACGAGGCTGTGTGACCCTTGTAAGGAACCTTTTTTTCGATAAAGTTAAGGCGTAGAATTTTTCAGATATGGAATATATTTTTGTTATACTATACAGTAACTATCAAATTAAGACACGTATTCATTTGCAGCTTCCTGTATCTCGGCAAGCTTGGTACTCTTCTTATAATAAAACCAACGAGATCCACTAATTTCTCAAATTTATTTTTGGAATATAATTCTACGTGTTTCGGACAGTATCTCTGTCCATCATCAGGAATCTAGCACTGCACACACAGCAGTTGGTATAAGTCACACAGGTTGTGCTGACTGATCCCGCTAGCAAGCAGTCAGCATAACCTGTATGACATATAACTATTGCTGTGTGTACAGTACTAGACTCCTGATGATGAACGGAAAGACCGTCCGAAACATGTAGAGTGTCATTCCAAAATAAAATAAATTTGATACATTGGTGCATCTAGTTGGTTTTACTATAGAAATAATATTACGATGCATGGCCCTATGAAAGTCAAATACTTGTTGTTGTTAAGCCTGCACGTTCATAAATACCCATATTATTATTATTATTGTAATCTCGCCTATTAGTTATTAGGTAGAGGTCTTCCGGTAAGTCCAGATCTCAAAAACAGATCAAAACGATTTACCCTAGCACGTTACGAAAGATGTGTGCAGTGCTCATTAGTGTGCTCTTCTGTAGGTCTCTGGCCGACGGGTGACCTGGGAGAAACTGAAGGTTCTGATCTTAATTGTTCCTAATGCTCCAATTATAACCGGCACAATTTTTGTCGTCACCTTACACATCCACATCCTGCTTACCTCGAACTGCAGGTCTTTGTACTTGCTTATTATTATTGTCCTTGTTATCACTTTTTGGCACTATTTAAAATTGTATACCTGAAACAAACCATGTTCGTGTTAGAGCTGTTTCTATTTACAATTTGCTCTACTTGTAATGTTATGTCTCCCGTGAAATATGTTTTGTACTTTTACATTAGCATTTTCTGCAGTATGTGTGCAGAGTCCAATATGGCTGTTGTATGCAGTTCCTTAATTTCTAGCTCTCCTGTTATTTTGCTTAGGTATTGGTCTGAGTGATTTTTAAATGGTTCCAGGCGCCCCTATTTCTACTGGTATCACTTTCTCTTTCACATTCCACGAGCGCTGAATTTCTATTATGAGGTTTTTATATTTTAAAATCTTCTCGACTTCTTTCATGATCACATTTCTGTCTCCAGGAACTGCAACACCTATCAACATGCATGTCCCTTGCTTATTGTCACGGATTAGTTGTTCAGTTTATTGTTAGGTGATTACTATTATTATTGTTATTATTATTATTCAGTTACAGTTGATGTAGATACGCCACTGTATTATGGATTTAATACCCTTATCATGAGTTGCGATATACTCGCTGTAATTGTGCATAATCATTTTGCCTTGTATCAATATAACTGTAAATTTAATCAGAATAATCGCATGATTTTCTGTCTTGGTTTGTTGATATCTACTTGTACATGTGGTCTTGTAAAGGGCCACTCGGCTGTTAACTCGACATGCAAATAAATAAATAAATAAATAACTGAAATAATATATTATTTCTGTTTTTGTTGCACAGAAGGTTCACGCAGTTCTTTTGTTGCATTACCTCATTAGTCTTTTTTTTCCCACATGAAAGAAAAGTGGGCTGAAATTGGAGCGCTGTCAGTGCTCTGACTGCCTAGATGTGTGATTTAAATGTTTCAACTGCATTATTTGAAGAGAAATTAATTTCGTTTGGTAAACAGTGACTTCATTATGATTTTCTCTAATCTTTTATTGACGAATAGCTTCATAAATTGAGCCGGAGGTAAAGAGGTCAAGACACCGCCAAAGAATTATATGACTTATTATTCAATGAAATTAATTTTTGCAGCTAATCCGAACATCCAACCCTCCTCAAAGGGCAATTCAATTAAAAAGGTACACCTAACAAAGCACCCGCAATCTGAAATATTGCTTAATAGTGGCGGTGGGAGTGAAAGGAAGATAACAAGACACTTTGCACTGAAAATGAATCGAGCGGTTTGTGAGAACATAATTATTTAATTTACAGCTATACAAATAATAAATTGATTTTAATGTCCCCTACTCACGGCATGGAAATATGTTTAAGGTTTTGTTATGAAACATGCTAATAGAAGAACTGTAGACATTACTATTGATGTTAATTCCTAAGGCCTTCTTAATGAAATGCTGTAATAAAACGCTTATTAGCTACGCCGTGTCTGTCTGTGTCCATTTGTCTTCGCTTGTAACAAGTACAGACCTCTAAATGGGTTTTCATAGAAGTTTATATTGGATAATTTTACAGCAGTTGTACGAAGCCTTCTAATTTCGGTTCGGATGAGGCGGAAATAACCGACACTATGCGAAGGCCTAATTGCCTTTCTGGTCGCATCTCAAGCTGTGATCGCTAAGTGGTCATCAGAGAGAAGAATTCTTTTTTTTTTTTTTTGAGTAAATTTTGTAGTGAAAAAGTACACAGACATTTTATATGTAGTGTATGTTTTGCTCAAGTCTTATGCTTTACATTCACTACAACATACGGTGGGGGCACGCGGTGGCGCATTTGGTTGAGGCACTGCGCTACAAGCCGGAAGGTCGCGGGTTATATTCCCGATGTTGTCATTGGAATATTTCATTGACATAATCCTTCCAGCCGCACTATGGCCCTAGAGTCGACTCAGCCTCTAACAGAAATGAGTACCAGGAATATTTCCTGGGGGTAAAGGCGGCCGGTTCGTAGGGCTGACAACCTTACCACCTTCATGTGACGATTGTTTTGAAATCTGGGAGCCTCAACCTCCTGGAACTTTCAGGGCCTGTCCAGGCCTGTAATGGGATTGCTTTTACAACATGCGGTACTTTATGGTGTCTGTTCTCGTACCCCGAGAACCGTTGCCTTGCACTCTTGCATGTTACTGTATTTAATATCAAAATTTAAAAACCAACAAGTAGCTGTGTCTAGAGAAAATTCCTAGTACTCTATACTATGTTCAATCTCGGACATGCTTCGGCCCTTAGGTCATTATGAAATAGTAACACCACTTGTAGAAAGGTTTGTCCATACACGCAACTTTACCTGCATCAATATACAGTTAAGCGTACAAAGTAAGGTAAAGGTAAAGTGATCCCCTTACACGCCCGGTGTGACCCAGAGGGTGGGTAGAGGTATAGCTCTATTCTTCCATGACCGCGACACTAGAAGGGGGTGAGTGTTCAGCAGCACGCCCCGGCCGCACTTTACCCCTGGGAAAGACCCGATACCCATTTTACAGGAGGCTGGGTGGGCTCCAGGTCCGGTCTGGACGGGCAGAAAATCTCGTCTCCACCGGGATTCGATCCCCGACCATCCAGCCCGTAGTCAGTCGCTATACCAAGTTGAGCTACCCGGCCCACTATGCGTACAAAGTACAAAAGCATGTATACGATACTACAGAGGTAAGAGTTGTCGAGATATGTCAGACTGAAGTTGCCTAAGATTCAGAATTTTGAAAATGTGTTCAAATGAATTCTTGAATAAACTAGGCTGTGCTTTCTTGGTGTTGTATTGTGATTTACGTGACCACGAGAACACAGTCATCAAACTTTAATCAATTTTAATACCTGTGTGGGGTTCAGACATTATCGCTTATCGCATGAGAAAATTGGTGAAACCTTCCCAAGGAAATTAAGATCAATTTAATTAGCAAGCTATAAAGAACAATTATAACCCCTTTCAATTCAATGCTTCTGCTCATTATTCTACGCCAGACATTTGAACGTATGTTTCAAAGAGGCTTGCAGTGAACGCAAATTTTTTGTATATGCTGTATACAGAAATAGTCTAAAGTAACATGTTATTGATTCATCGTAGCTTCGTCCAAAGATGCGGCTGGTTTGTTGTGAAACCTTTCAGCACATTTGTTTTTTCAAAATTTACTAACTACGTATTGTAGTGATTAATTTTATCCATTGATTAGGACTTCTGGCATTACGTTATTCGATGTTATTGTAGAAGTGACAGCAAAATCTCTCCCCTGTGTTCTTGTTCTTCACTTCATTTAAAATTCGCCATACCTCCATCAAGAAATAACATGAGAAAAGATATAATTTAACAATTACTTCAATCCTAACATTGCCTACCAATAGTACTGGTGTTGTAACACTTTTGATTTTAAATCAAGAAAGATAAACCTTTCAACAACAGTGATTAGGTTATAGAACCATCACGGCTCTTTGAATGCATTATTGTTACTTTTAAAATGTTATATTTATTTGAATTTCTTCGCTGATGGGCTTATCGGAGGAACTGTGATTGTTCATCCTATAGTGCTTAGTGTGTAAGCTGGAATGCAGACAAATATTGGTTCGATTCTGGGAGGGACAAGAGATGTTCTCTTCTTTACAATGTCCGGAGTGGCTCTGGGTTCGACCTAGACGCCTTATCAGTTGTTGTTCGAAGCTCTTTGACCGGAGACGAAATTCCCGGGGCACGAAGCTGGCCACACTACATGGCAGGCAAAAAAAAACTTTAATTTTGATAGGTTTGGTATTGTCGTCTGACATAAATGACATTTTTACGAAGGTGATGAAATATTCGATCAGTGATAGGGATTTTCTCGAGTTCCTGAGGGAGAGAAAAAGGAACAAGACAGACCATGCACGTGTAACTTAACATTGAGGCGCGTTCGTGTAAAATTTGTGGCAGTGGAAAACAATAAGTATTACATGTTCTGAATGTGTTTTTGTAACCTTAGGTATTCAGCATGCAATGCGCGTGGGCCATATTATATTGTAGTCTGTGGCCTTTCAGGTTCTACACTATTTTTCTACATTATCTCATAAAAGGCACGATTTTCGAAAAAAAAAAGTATTTGAACATAAAGAGTGTTTGTATTTTCTTCACAGCTTTGTCTGAAACATTTCTCATTCTAAGAAGAATTGAGAGAGGTATCATGAAAATTTATATTGACCTTCATATAAAGTACCCGTTATTCTTGGTGTGTTTTAATAAACCTTGAATTTTCTCGAAAGATTTTTGAAAAATACTCGAAAATATCAAATTTCATGAACATATGCCCAGTGAGAGTCGAGTTGTTCCATGCGGAGCGAAGGAGGGACGGACGGACGAACAGACTGATGGACAGACGAACGGAAAGACAGACATGGCGAACCTAATAGTCGCTTTTCGCAATTTTGCAACAGCGCCTTTAAAGAGAAAATAGGGCCGTCAAGGGAAGAAAACGAAGACGATAGGACGGATTGGAAAGAAACATTATAGGAATATAAAATACGGGGAATGTAATCAAGGGAAAAGGAGTTCAAGAATGCCGAAAACTTAGATTGAGAAAACGGAGATTAGAAGGGATGAATAAATAGATGAAGTGAGAAGCACTGACTTCAAACAAGCGAAAGGAAATTTAAGAAAGGAATGGAGAACTATTATTATAATAGAATGAAAAGGAATTACGAAAGTAAAGGAAATGAAATAGAAAGCCTAAGAAAGAGACGAGAAAGTAAAGAAAACAGAATTGGAATAATATTTGTGCACGTGACTCTTGTTTACCCAGTTTTTCTCAGTGGGTGAGAATTGACGGTCTCGTTCGATTGCTTTTCTTTTCGACTTCTGTCCGCTGTGAGACAGAAGCATAAATATTTGTTTCCGCTCCTTTCATGGGACATGCCCCACGAAAATTAATACATTTAACCGTATCCGGAAAATGCAACAGTAAGAACTGGATGGCCAAGAATATATGTGAAACTGAATTCCTTATTACTTAACACGACCTCTTATTAGATTTACTTTATGGAAATTAGCAGGAAAAATTTTAACGTTTCAGTACATATTTCTTCCATTCTATCGACTTTTTCTGAATGAAAATGGACACGGAACGCACGGTTGGTGCCAGAAGATGTTGAGGAGGACACAGAATACTATTAGAATCAGACAAAGAAAGTTGAAAGGAAGAATATTGTTTATAAAATACGTAGTTTTACGATTTACTGGCCGTCAGACGGAAAAGGAAACTTGCGGAATTCAGGTTGAAAAACACAGGAAATTCGGACATTTGAAATACTGAGAAGATGCAATTAAACAGATGCCTTGTTTTACGCTATTTTCCTTTAATGCCCCTTGGCAATTTACGCCTCTTCTTAATTTTCGAAGTCACATTTTCGGTTTATTGCCCTTTTCCTGGTTTATTTGCGTTTTTTATTTACGCCTTTCTCATTTACGTCCATTTTTTGAGGATCAAAACTCGGACGTAAAACAAGAACTTGGTGTATAACTTTTATTAGTCTTACTGAAATTGCATTTTAGTATGAAGATCGAGGAAGCAGTTTTCTCCGAAACGGCGATACCCATCTATCAAACTGTACGTCGTCACAATACATATGACAGTAACCTACTTTAAGAATGAGTCGGCCTACCACTTGTGGGGGCAGATGAAACTTCCCAATTGTGGAGTTCCAATTCTGTGTACTGTAGTGATGCGAAGTGAAGATACGTCAGTGTTTGTTAGCGCACCGTACGTTTTTTTCTTCCTCAGACCCTTGATCTGCGGCTGTACTGGCCGTTCACTTAAGCATTCCTCCTTATTGATCACCTTTATCGTCTACACGTGCCATCCCTGTTAAAAGTAACTGTTGGTTTATAAGGGTTGCGTAAATCTACACTTCTCCTTTACTTGTGAGTACCGCATGCAAGGATAGCACAGAAATTGCATGAGGCTGGTTTGAAACATACAAATTATCGCAGAGGTGGTTCAGCCCGTCGTAATTTAAAATTTATCACCGTATCGCTAACCAGCATGGTGCAGTTTTTAGCACTGTGCTTAGTTTACAAAAGTTCAAGGATTCAAATTTCTGAGGGAACATTGGCTGTACCGATGGAGACTTTCGCAAATTGTAGGCACGTGTGCTTGATGGAAGTGACTGCTGGATCTGTCGTGTCCGCCTGTCTTTCCTTCTTCTTGTATCGATGCTACTCCAGTAGAAAGGACTGGCGTGAAATTGCATCTTTCGGACTTTTACTAAAGTTTATCGACAACATTTTATTTCGTTGATATCAGCCCGAAATAACTGGATAATTACGTAAATATATGATGTCTTGTTGTAAATGGCCTTCTTAATCTAAAGAGACTGTGTTCTCTCTGAGGTACTGCCTGAGGACGAGCAGTTTTCGTAATTGAGATTGAATTGTCTCAGGTTGACTAGCTGAGGCTTATGGAGTGGTATGAAATCGAGCTCGGTCATGATGAGTTGTAAACGTCTGGTGTCGATTGAAATAGATTGTTAGATAGGGCAACTCTAATAGCATGCGTTAAACTACTCATCAAAAGCGATCCAAATCCACCTCAGTGAACATAATATTTCCCATGCTGTTCTTAGATCTTTAGGCCCATTTGTGGGATCAGATCATAAAATAGGCTACTATCTTCTCCACAACCTTTCATTTTCACCATTTACAGTCATAATATTCTTGTTACGTAACTGACGAGTAAAGAATTTCCTCCTTAAATAACCTGCCTATTGCTGCTATAATTTTTTAAAGGCACAACCCACCCGTACAGTTTTGTATTGTTGCGCACAAACCGTTCGTAGAATCAAATAAAGGTATATTAGGTACTTAGCTGGACACATATGAAAAATGTATAAGGAGTTTTTATATAAAATACGGATAAGGAATTCGAAGTATATCAACGGCCACCTTATGGAAACGAAGTTGTGATATGCTAAATGCATTCAACTGCTGCATCACTCATCTAACGAAATGTGTAACTACAAATGTCTCAAGGAACACCGTGTAACTTGGAGTTAGTTAATTATCTCTGGCGATCTCACCATGTATTGGTCTGAGAAAATAATAATTAATATTTCGTCTCTCTTTATTTTACCCAGACTCTGACGAAGATGACAGGTTAAGAGTTTCAATCGTCGAAATTCTTTCCATATTAAAGTACCTTATTGCCTTAAAGTAGAGATTCCATTAACAAGGAAGTTAATTCATGTTGATGATCGTGCCTCGTAATAAGCAAATGTGCTTGTGGCCCATACAGTTTTATGGAAAACAGTTTGCATATTGTTAGTTACTCCTTTGTGGCATCCATTTACCATTATTCAAGCTAAACTGCTTCACTGAAATAATTCGATATCGAAACCCGAAATCTGAAATCGTTCCGTCGTATGAAGTTCATAAAGAGTACACACGAAAATTCTCTGTCACCAAATTTCTAGAGACCAGGAACTTAACATCGAGACGTGTTATATGGTCCAAGTAATACTTTATAAGGTATTGAAAATGTGTCATTTATTGTCAGACACTTTGGTATATAACATCGTTATAAAATATAGTACGGAAATTTTCTCACCTTGATGTATGTTACAAAATACTATTGAAATATGAAGTTTCATCGTCATATCGAACGTTCTCTGAAATATGACTAACATTTTTGTACTTCCATCTACTGGCAATGTTCTTTTTTTTTCAGAAATTGAATAAGCCCGCAACATATTTTTCCCTGTTACAAAGATGCAGCGGAAATATCTTCGCAGGTTTCTAAAAAGAAAAGGCACGCCACCGAGTCGTCTTTCTAAGTGATTCAAATATCAGACAAATTTAAATCAAGGCTGCCTCGAAAATGTATAGTAAAATGCCAAAGCAGTAAGTGCTAAGTAAGGAAATAAGTGACCTAGTTACCGCCTATCTGTTGTAAATAATTTTTCTAATCTTTTGTTAAAGAACTAAGCTATCTGTCATACAATTAAAGGTAAAGCAGTCCCGTTACAGGCCTGGAGTGGCCCAGAGGGTTCCAGGAAGTTAAGGTTCCCAGATTTCATGACAACAGCACAGGATGGTGGTATGGTTGTCAGCCTTACGCACCGGCCGCCTTTACTCCCAGGAAATACTCCTGATACTCATTTCTGTTAGAGGCTGAGTCGACCCCAGGGCCATAGTGCGATCGGAAGGATTTTATGTCAAAAAAAAATTCCAGTGACACCATCTGGGATCGAACCAGCGACCTTCCGATTTGTAGCACAGCACCTTAACCACTTTGCCACAGCATCTGCCATATAAGCAGTTTGCTAAATAAAAGGTAAAATCATCCATCTACAGGCCGAGACAGACCCGAAATATCCCAAGCGTTTGAGGCTCCAAGATTTCAAGACAATCGGCACATGAAGATGGTAAAATTGTCAGACCTAAGCACCGGCCGCCTTTACACCCAAGGAAATATTTCTGCTACTCATTTCTGTTAGAAGTCGAGGCGACGGTTATACCATAATGCGGCCAGAAGGTTTATGTTAATTAAAATTCCAATGAATCCGTAGGGAATCGAAATCGCGACTTACCGGCTTGTAACGCAGTGCCGCAACCAACAGCACTTTGCTAAACATAAAGATTAACGATAAGCCGGTTGCTAATTGTTGAAATACCAAAACTAAGTTAGGAGTAAGTAATCTGATGTACGTCTGTGTTTGTTGCTACAGTTACAGTTCAGCTACTACTGCTACTTCTGAAGAATTTGATACCTTGTTCACAAAAGCGATAGGAATTCCTTTGTGGGGAATGTGAACCACCGAAAGGCCTAGAAATTTATCTACTCTCCGAGCGGCATTCCATCTCTCAGTTCGTTGTTCTTGCAATCTATAAAATACGTGAATTTTGATTCATTGGTATTTGCGTCACACATCGCGAAGTGATGACATTATTTGAACCTTTGTAGGGCAGAGCTCTTTTGATAATAGTTTAAAAGTTGGTTTGCTCGGAATCTCCAATAGTAAATTCGATCGTCATCAGCCTTCATTCCCAGAATGAAGGAAATTCCATAGAAATTCTATGTGAATGAAATTGCTTCTTAATTGATGTTTAACAAGAAGGTACACATAAATACCACTGCTGAGTATAAAGTTAAGGGCATGGGTACGAACACTGAGATACGTTTGTTCAAAGAGTACAAAGAACTAATTTTGAAAGAACTTAAAATAATTGTGTAAATCATTTAACTTTCGTGCTGTGAGCAATGTGTTTTTTAGAACCTGTTACGACATTCGAAATTTGTTGTTGTTCGTACCGTCAGTTCTTTCCTTAGAAAGGACTGAACAATTTAGTCCCCACTAGCTAAGATTTAACGCCAGTTCACGTTGCCCAGAAGTCTTTTACTTTGGCTTTTAGGCGGGTTTACAAAATTACTAAAACGACTGTTAGATTCTTCATGTCTGTCCGTCCGTCTGTATATCTGCCTGTCCGCATGAAATATCTTGGCTACCACTGAGCGAATTATCATGAAATTCGAAATTAGAGTACTTTTCGAAAGTATGTTGAGAAAATAAAAATTTTGTTAAAATGTGAAAAGAATAAAGGGCACCTTACTTGGTTACCTATGCACGTTTATGATATCTCCTGGATTTTTCTTAGAATGAGAAATATTGTAGACAAATATTGTATAGAAAATTGAAACACACGACGTAGGTTCAGTAAACTCTTGTCCGAAAATAGTGCCGTTTATAATGTAATGTGGAAAAATGTGGTAGAGGCAGACAGGTCACGAATGACAGTATAATACGACACACAAAATATGCGATTTGCATGCCAGATAGCTGAAGCAAGAATACAGACACACGTTCATAATATTTAATACTTATGGCTTTTCCACAGCAATAATAGTTAGGCAAACGTGCCTCAATATTACGTTAAATTGCCTGTCTTGTTTACGTTGACTTCTATCACGAAGAAACCAGATCGCTTACGCCCATTAGGTATGAGGCTTTGGGCTCGGCTTGTGCAGCGCCGAAGACCCAAAGACTCTTAAACATAAATAAAACAGCATAAGTTCTGAAGAGCATAGCACCGTCCTTAACTTTAGCATTAAATGTGTGGTTTGGCTGGAGTAGTGTCTGGGCTGCAGGCTAAAGCACGTACTTTAGCCTGCAGCCCAGACACTACAGCCGCCAAACCACACCTAACCTCCAACATACAGCAAACCAAGAACGAAACGACCAATGTGGTAATCAACATTATAGACGCGAGCTCCTGATGATGGGCAAAGTAGTGCCCGAAACATATTCAGCCTATAAGAAGTACAATAAATTAATAGGTGGCATCTAGTTGGTTTTTTATTCATCAGCTACGTGGTAGTTTTCTTCTAGGATGTTAAGAGAAACTATACATTCTAATGCAGTATATCCGCTTCTGCAAATGCAGTTTTATACATCATTATTTATTATCGGTGTATTAAATGTCAGAACATAAAAAACCAAGAAGTAAAGAAGTCTGTGATCTACTACAGCTTGAATTAATTAATCACGCATGGTACTGAAATGAAGGAATAAAAGCCTCATTGCCACTGTGTGTTCTCACTAAATACCAGCGTGGCAGACCGACGTGTAACAGAGTGACAGGATCTCGTGGACCGTCCGAATCGGTTACAATACCAGACATCTTCCAACTCTTGTTGAAAGGTTGACCTAACTGAAGATTGAAGCGCAGTTTCGTTGTGCGGGAGTTGTTCATGGGCGAATGATTCAGCAGGTTCTAGAGTTGCCGATACGAAAATCCGAAAACTTGACCACCTCCATCTCTGGGCTTTATTTACCGAGAATATTATTTTTAAGACTATGAAAATTGAATTTGTTTTTCCAATTCGATTATTTTCGTCACTGGATAGGGGAATCAGACCCTCAACTGGTTTGTAACTGCAGACGACATCACTCGATTGTGACAAGAGTTGGAACACTGGATACAGATGGCTGGAACTTATCTTCACTAGGTACAGCACTATTATGCACCTTTCTGTGTGTCGTTTCGTAGATGTATTCTGTTTAGTTCCATAAATCGCCAAAGACTTTGAACTTTCACCACGCACAATGGAATAAATTGCATTTTAGTAGTGTTAATTTTTCAATTTTCACTCTAGACATGATAATTTATAATATGATATCAGTAATTAATTCAGTTGGCGGCCGGGATAGCGTAGTCGGTATAGCGACTCGCTACAGGCTGGACGTTCCGAGGATGAATTCCCGGTGGGGAGAGTTTTCCGTGCCGGTTTAAATCGGCCCCGAACCCCAACTAGTCTTCTCTGCGTCCAAGGGGTACCGGGATTTTCCGGGGGTTAAAGTGGACGGGGCGTGGTGCTGACCCCTCACCCCTTCTAGCGCCGAGGTGTCGAATGCTTCCCTTCTGTTCCTGCATAGGCATGTCATGAGTTGACCTTTACTTTTATGCCATTCAGTTATATATTTACTGTGAAGCGCACGTGGCTCCTGCACACGAACTGGCTGACATTAAATCGCGGTGAGAAGGTTATTTTAGACTAATTCCATCCTGATTCATGTAGAATGATTGTATCCCTGCCTTAAATTAGCCAAATATTTGACGTATATTTTCTTAAAATCTCCTCCAGTAGAATAGCACATTGCTCAAAACGTAATGGGTAGTAATATTCACAGCGTTTGTTGTGTATTCTGATGCTTTAACAAGAATAAAGTAATTTATTACCCCGTGCAGTGTGTTATCCAGGGTTACTTCGCTCCGAGACAAAAGATCTCTATGCGCAGTTAATGAATATCGAGATTAATTAAGTACAAGAAACGGCGGAATCTGTGTACTACCCTACAGTGCAGCCTCTACTCATCTCTGCTCTCTCTATAGTTCACCGTACTGATGATATTTTCTTAATAACCGACTTTGTGTCTACATCTCCACTTCAAAAATATTTTGTCAAAAGGAGGGTTTGTATGGTAGTTGGACGGTTATCATACAGGGAACAAACATACATATTGTGCCCTGTCGCCATGATCGTAGCTCATATTTTTATGAAATTTATATATGGAATTTAGCGTAAGTTTCTTGTGTCGTAAATTACATAAGCAACTGGCTTTCCTGTTTTATTAGATCAATTGGACATTATTTCTGAGTTATTAGTTATCCTTGGGGGTTGACTCAGCCTCCAACAGAAATGAGTACCAGGAATATTTTCTGGGGGGGGGGGTAAAGTGGCCGAGTCTTTCAACTTCTACAGATAGACCAATGCCGGTGTTGTCAGTTAGTCCCATATTATTTGCAGTGTAATTTAGGGAAGGTGTACGTATCTGCTACGTCTCTGTAATGAATGCCTGTCTTACAATGCTAAAAGTGCCCTACTGTTAATTCTGACATAAATTTGAAGGGCAGTTGTTAAGAATTTATTTACTTCTCTAGCCGCTTCATAGATTTCCAGGTTTCGGCACTAATTCATAACCCTTGTCCTCCCCAAACTCGGTAAACTCCCCTCCCATAAAAGATTATAATCATGATTCGTGACCCACAAATTTTCTTTCGTTCCATGCATGTTTCTACGCGGTTGCAGCATGATGACTATCAGTAGGCTGTTCTATAGGCTTACTATTTGCTGCCAGGATTTGTGAGTGGAAGAAAATTAGGAGTAAGATGGTGTGTACTGGCGAACAATACAGTATGGTGGCGACTGGTACAGACTAAAGTATATGGGCGAAAGATAGAGGTTACTGGAGAATCATACAGTGTTTCGGCCAAAGTAAAGTAGGCTAATAAAGGCACGCGTTCTTTCCAGTCACCCTTTAAGCTCCAATTAACAATGTCTTTTTTGATTTCGAAGTATTACTACAGTACCTTATGTTCTGTGAGTTTTACATCCTGGAAGTATTGTTTGTTTGGATGTATGCCTTCGGTAAGTAAATAAAAATGGAACTTATAAGTGTGTAATATTCTTGTTATTAATGTTTCAGCTCATTTATTTTATCTTTCGGATATCTGTTTTCTTTCCTGTATTATCACCACTTCTACGTCTTATATTTTTCACCTTACCTTCTTTTATTTTTTCGTACTCTTCAACCGTTTTGATTTTTCTTGTTACCTTAGTTCTAAGTATGTGAACATTTTTCGTCGAACTACGCTGTGGACTGCTTCTGTTCTTAATAATCTAGATTCAGTTTAACTGAGATTTTGATATTCTCTGTAAAATTTTCCCAAACCCCATTGATGCTCACACCATCCTCCAAGTTCTGCGAAGCTGGAAACCTGTTTTCTGTCCCATTAAATCTGACCTATAATTTGCTAATTATCTTTCAACTATTCTGACTGAATCTGAACCAGAGAAATATCTGATATTCTCAGCTCCCAATATGACTTTCACTTTCCTTGTCATTCCTAATAATCCGTCTGAGCCGAAGACCGTATATAGCATTTCGTAATATGCTGCCAGATTTTACGGTGAGTTGTTAGTCCCTAGGTGCATCGGGCCTGGAGAGGCTCGAACCCAAATACTCTTCATTCAGTTATATCCCCTCTCCCAACACCCACGTAAAGGATCATTCCTTCGTCAACTGTTCGCGACTGCTTGTTAAATATATTCGCATGTACCTGTCATGTCTGGAAGTTCCTGGGAACGTGTCATGGTGACAGTGTCGCGCTCAATATGGACAGTAACTGAAATGTCTCCAAAATGAGCAGCATAAGGGATCAAATATGCGAATCGTTCATGAAGCGTAATGGAGAGTAAATGATATCTCTGAAATATAGATTAGGTAAAGTTAAAAATAGTTTGGGTACAGAGGCGTAATAAAGTGAAGATGCGAACAGCTAAGGTTACGAGAATTCTGCAAAGTTAAGGATAAAATTATCATCACCAAAACTTTTCACGTTGAAAGCGGAATCAACTCAAATACCTGAATTTCTCATGGTAAAGAAGGAGAGAACTAAGGGGTCAGGCTATTTCAAAGTGAAGAAAGACGCTAAAGTAACCATAGCGCTTCTAAAGTAAAGGCAATTTATGAGAACTCCAAATTTATCAGAATAAAGGAAGAGAAAACCTGAATGTCATACAGTATGTGAAGTGAGGGACAGAACTAAAGTCTCAGTACTTCAATATAAAAGAAGAGACAGTTACAGTTTAAAGCTAACGACAGAACTAAAATCTCCCAACTTTTTAGAGTAATTGAAAAAAAAAATCAGGTATTCGAAACGCTGATTAAATGAAGATGGATTAAAGACACAGCATGTGATATGTGTGTGTGTGTGTGTGATGTGTGTGGTGTGTGTGTGTGTGTGTGTGTGGTGTGTGTGTGTGTGTGGTGTGTGTGTGTGGTGTGTGTGGTGTGTGTGTGTGTGTGTGGTGTGTGTGTGTGGTGTGTGTGTGGTGTGTG
>Ga0131853_10012421_pt1 | contig 15602 bp, 7 predicted proteins | sample TergutLab28metaG_FD_92764 | JGI IMG/M metagenome (GOLD analysis project Ga0131853, IMG submission 92764) | Labiotermes labralis P1 segment gut microbial communities from Petit-Saut dam, French Guiana - Lab288 P1 (version 2) (version 2) | ecosystem: Host-associated > Arthropoda: Insects >...
AGCCACGGTAGCGATGTTTCTGATAGCGTACAGGTGTTCCCCCCCCCCCCCCCCCCCCCCCCCTATTCGATACTGTTGTTTTGTCCGCCATCTCTCTTTTAATCTCACAATACAACCGTTTGTTCGTGACCCCAAAAAAAAACATTTCTCCCCCACTTGTTATGGAGGGCCGAAAACCCCCAGGGGGGTTTGGGGGGTGCCCGGGCCCGTTGAAAAAAAAAGGGGGGGGGGGGGGGGGGGGAACACCTGTACGCTATCAGAAACATCGCTACCGTGGCTGACTTATTTCCGCAAATCGAACTGTATGCGCTACTGTTTATAATGGAATGGAGTCTTCTTGGGAATGATTAGGTACAAAACACCGAATTGGACGGGTTATCCTTGCATTTCCTTGCCTATGTTAGTTACGATGTGTATCGCCGTTCTTCAGCGGCAACTTCTCCTGCAAAGCTGTAAGGCAGGTTGTCTACTATACACCAGCAGGCGTTCCTGTCCAGCTGTGATCAGCACGAGGTGTTAAATCTGAATACCACAGTTCAAGACACTAGTAGCAGTACAAGTATCATGGGTGTGCACAAGCAAAATTGATTATGATGAAGAATAATTATGATATTACCAGTTTTAACACGTAAACATGACAGGTAACGTACCGTACATACAACCTAACATCGAGGCGCGTTCGCGTAACTATTGTTACCGTGGAAAAGCAATAAGTTTATGAGTATGTGTTTTTAGCTTTTAGTTATCTAACACGCAAATCGCACGCACCGTATTATATTCTTCTGTGGCTTGTCCCGCTCTGCCATATTTTTCCACATTATTTCATAAACGGTACGAATTTCGGGGAAAAAAGTTGTTGAACATTAAATTGTGTGTTTTGATTTTCTCCACAAAATTCGTCTAAAACATTTCTGTTTATAAGGAGAATTCAGTGGGATATTATTATAAATGAAAAGAGGTCTTCCTGTAAAGTATCGGTTATTCTTTTCAGATTTTAATGAAAATTGAATTTTTTTTCAACAGATTTTCGAAAAATGTTCAGATATAAAATGCCATGACAGTCTGTTCAGTAGTAGCTAAGTTCTTCCATGCGGAAGACGGAAGGACACACATACAGACATAACGAAGCTAATAACCCCTCTTCGTAATTTTGAGAACGCGCGTAAAAAGTCGAAAAATAAAATAGAAATTTTACTGAAGTAGGCGCAGGGTTTTGTTCCTCTGCGTTGAGCGGCAGCCTCCGAAACTCGTTTCTCAGTGGTTGGATTATGACTGTAACAAGGCATGTGGTTTAGGTAGTCAAAGAGTTAGTTCTTTTAATTCTGGACAAGAATAAATTGTGGTGTATCATTTAAACATCTTGAGCATGATGTTCATCTGAGTGACGGTGTTAAACACAAATCCATTTCGAACCGTAAAGTTCAATAAGCACACTTGGACTCCACTATAAAAATCAATCATTTAGTGTTGGTAAAGTAAATAATGGACGCTCTGAACATCATACTAAACATTAATTACATTGCGCCTACAAAATGCAGACTTTCTTCATATTCGTATACTGAAGATTACAAATAATTTTCCTTCCGAATAAAAATTCGGTTTTCACATCACAGAGAACATAATACACCTTCATTATGAGGACAAGTCAATGAATATTATACACAGAAATAATTACAATTCTTGTAAGAACCACAGAGAACACACGAATAACCCTGTGGTCACAGAAAAGGTAAAATATCACTCTAGAACAGGCTGCGAAAGCACAGAGGGAAATAGATTATAAATGTACTCTTTCTTTAACCTCGGCGCTAGGTGGGTGTGTGGGTGTGTAGGTGGGTGGCCAACGCCACGCCTCGGCCTCTTTACTCCCGGGAAAGACTCGGCACTCAATGTATAGGAGGCTTGTTGAGTTCCAGGCCTGGTCTGGAAGGGTGCGGAAAATCTCGCCCCAACTGGGACTCGATATCCGGACCATCCAGACCGTAGAGACTTGATATACCGACTGATCTATCCCGACTCACGCGTGTTCAGAGCACGCAATTGTTTTTGGTGAACACGGGTGTATTTGTATTAACCAATAAGCTGTAAAATGTTAACACGGGAAGTACTATTGGGCATCAACAGCTTATGATCGAACAATATTTTTATAATTTCTTTTTCAACTCTAAATCCTTCTGTCCTAAACACTTTACATGAAATAAACATATAAAATGGAGACCTAAAATACGTTATTTTAATTCTGAGTGAGTTTATCACGGACTTGAGCAAAACACATCAGCATGCTGCCTTGGATGTTACACGGCTCTCCACATGTTTCGGCCCCAGACAAGTGTAGCATGAAGAGCTCCAGACAGTGTTTACATATTAATGAAGTAAATAATGGATCACGCGTCCTGGGGTTTGCTTTCCTATTAGTCGTGCAATTAAGGCAGTCTAGCTACGTCACAATTAGCAGCTCCTGTGCTGCCATAGTAATACCACTCATAACGGTTTTGCCCCCTAACTGCACATTGCTGAACTAAATCATCTTAATGAGAAAGTGTTTCATGCTTGTATTGTTTTTATTCGAAAGTTACGACGTGCTTTATAGACGCCAACGAATAATGAAACAGTAGTTGCTACAAATTCTACCCAATTCAGTATAAATTTTGCATAAATTTTGCGTACGTGATGTATTTGTTTCGTACAATTTTCATAAGGAACAGAGATTATTTACCTTAGCTGAGACGCGCGGTGTTCAATGTGACACAGGAAATGGATATGAATCTGACGTTAATTCCAAACAAGAAGAACAGGTGACTTTTTAGACTAATCTGTATGTATGCCGTCGGTTTTAAAGTTTGAAACACTTGATCGATCACTGCGAAACCTTCTAAGAACGTTCTCTAACTCGAGAGTGCCACAAGGTCGCAGTCTGTAATTTCCTACATTCAGTAACAACAAGCGAACCTGTGATGAAGCTTTCACAGCTCTTGTTTTTAATAAAAAAATAAGACCCATTTTTCGCCAGTAAGGCTTTTTATTACTCGGGTGATGAAATCGAGAAGAATGATTTGGTCAGGTCATGTAACACGTATGGGGGAGGGGGGAGGCGTATACAGGGTTGGTGGGGAAACCTGAGGGAAAGAGACCACTTTGAAGATCCAGGCGTAGACGGGAGAATACAATTAAGGTCAAACTTCAGGAAATGGAACGGGGGCATGTACTGGAATGATCTGGCTCAGGATAGGGACAGGTGTAAGAGCGGTAATGAACCAAGAGTTCCATTAAATACGGGGGATTCCTTGACTGGCCGACAACCGTTTAGCGTCTCAAGAAGGATTCTGCTCCAGGAGTAAGTAAGTAAGTAAGTAACTAAGTAAGTAAGTAAGTAAGTAGGCTTTTAGACGTAGATACAGATTTAGTTTTGCACCAAAACAAGAACAAGTTCTTAGTGAACCGTTCCGAGTTCAGTGCTGAATGGACGCTTGTATAAAAGTTTGACAAGAGCACTCAGCTGTAAACCCTGTATGGAGCCACAATGGTGAAGTCAGTTACATAAAAACCTGCATGGACACCAGCAAAACACAAACAATAGAACATTCACCCACCAGCGAATAAAGTTTCCTCCTTCGTTCTACTGACAGCTCGAACGTCACGCAGCATGACGGGCAGTTTCTTCTGGCACATTACGTGACAAGGCCAGTGACGGTCCAACACTCCGATACACACTGAGGCCACGGAAAGAAGTAACATGGGTCTGTCCCTCCTTCTTATCTACTTCGAGCTCATTGGCTTCCTCCTTTGTTATTACCTCTGCTGTCTTCAAAGTCATGTGGCCAACTTATTTATTCGTCTACGTTGATTGTGTCCACGTTAAATTTATTCGATCTTAAATGAACTCAAAGCTTCACCCCTTCCAAATATCTTCAGTAACAGGCTTCAAAACAACATTTCGTACACCGTTTGTGGGTTTATGTGGCACTAAAAATACATGCACACAATGAATTTCGTGTATCAATATATTCTTTTTTTCATAGCCGGATAGCTCTGATTTGTCAAGGCCTGCTCATCTTGAGGTTTCGATATCACACTCAGACACAACACACTCGGTAGGACTCCTCTGGATGAGTGATCGGCCCGATGCAGAGACCTCTACCTGAAAATATACAACAATCACAAGAGACAGACAAGCCTCCGGCGGGATTCGAGCTCACAATCTCAGTAAGAAAAAGGCAGCAGACCCAAGCCTGAGACCGCGCGGCCACTGGGATCGCCATTTTTACATGTAATCAATGAATATTATATATTCCAACCGCACATATCTGTTGCCATAAATATGCCATGCCAATCGCAGTAAGAATAAGCAGATAACTGCGGTAGAAAGTAACGTGGATTATTACGCAACACCAGAAATAATCTGTAGGGAAGTAATTTTGTCTTCGGTCTCTCTCGCTCTGTCGTAGTTATTGTAAGAATATCGTAAACATTGTTATTTTAAGCCAGAAATATATTGTATTTGAAAAGTGTTTTGATGTTATTTACAACTTTTATCTGAAGCTTTTCTCAACATAAGAAGAAGTCAGATTGACGCCACAAATTTATCTCAGTCGTTATGTATAGTCGCTGATACGTTTGTCCTATTTCAACCAAACTTAAATTTTCCCGATATTTTGAAACTGCCTAATGTAACATTTCGCAAAAATCCATGTAGCGGGTGTCAAGTTATTCCATGCGGACGGAGAGAGATGGATGGGCGGACAGGCAGACAGGACGGCATGACAAAATAAACAGACGCATTTCGCAACTTCGCGAACGCAACTGAAATTTAACTAAAACATATATATTTTTTTAAATTCTTGCACAACCTGTTAAGATGGCTGCCAGCTGCTGGTCACCATATGAAACAAGATGAGCAAAAATTAATTATGCTCAGGCGCTGGTGAAAAGCTGCGAAAATTGAATATTAGACGGTTATATTAGTCATGCCTGTCCGTCTGTCTGTCCTCATTAAACAACTCGGCTACCACTGCATACATTTAGGTGATATGTCACACTGCAGACTTTTATTAAATTTTGCCTAGAATATAAATTATGGTTAAAAATCCGACAAAAATATCAGGAAAATTTCATGAAAATCAAACTTTACTTATAAAAATATCTCGCTGTATCCTTCCTGGATGGGAAAAAGTTTCCGATAGTTGTTGCAGAGGAAATAAAAACACATATTTTATGTCGAATGTATTATTTCCGAATATCACTTTGCTTACGAGGTATTTACGGAACACGCGGTAGAGTCAACCGGCCACGGATGATGGAGCACGTAATGTGGCGCTAATAACTTTCGATTTTCTTGCCCGGTAAATAAGGTACAGAAGTAGAGTAACCAACTTTAATTGCTTTTGACCGGGTCACATCTTGAAGTGATGACGCATTTTGCTTAACGACAATTCAAGGACAAAGAAAAATACAAAATATCCGAAATCGCCGCCATGTTAAGTTCCACAATTACTTCCTATCTTGTGAAAAGAGGAAAAATATAGATTATGCCACTCATAAAATTGTGCTGTCTCATGGTACTTCTTAGTTCGTCTGAAGTGTGGTGCCAGACATACCGATGCAGCTACAGGGTTATACAGCAATACTTGAGATCCGCCAAATCATGGAACGACGTCTGCGACGTCAGTAGAGCATGTTTCAATTCTCCATATAAACCAACAGACAGATAGGTGTCTTTTAGTCGTTTGAAACCCGTTCAAACCGCAGCCAGAATAAGGGATTTGGTTTACATGATCTTCGTTACACCTACTATTATTTGGGTGACGAAATATAGGAGTAAGAAGAGCACGCAGGGGAAATATTAAAAATATATTCAACATTTCCATTACAAACCTCAAGGTAAGAGACTAAAGCTTACTTGCAGTATAACATTTCAATGGCTTTTGAAGAAATAGGGCGTGAGTGTGTGTGCTGCACACAAGGGGACCGGGGTTTACATCTGGCGGTGGGCCGCTGTAAACGTCACTCAGAACCATCGACATATATACAAGTACAATGAATGTGACTTTCATAGGGCCGTGCATCTTAATATTATTTCTATAGTAAAACCAACTAGATGCTCCAATGTATCAAATGCATTTTATTTTGGAATGACACTCTACATGTTTCGGACGGTCTTTCCATCCATCACCAGGAGTTAAAGACTGTAGATAAAGCAATATGCATTTGTCAAACAGATACTGCTATCTGCTTGCTAGCGGGTACCCGCTAGGAAGCAGAGAGCAGTATCTGTTTGACAAATGCCTGTTGCAGTATGGACAGTTTTGAACTCCTGGTGATGGACGGAAAGACCGTCCGAAACATGTAGAGTGTCATTCCAAAATAAGTTTGATACACTGGTGCATCTTGTTGGTTTTACTATAGAAATACAGCGACTTTATTACTCAGATGAACGACTGTGGGTTGAATGGAGTGAATCTGTTAATAACCTAAGCAACTCTGTTCGATAAAGCGAATTTCTTAATCAGCAGAGCGAATATCAGTTCAAGGATCACTTTCCTACACTAAACGTTTTTAGACAGTTCCACGATAACTTCATCAGGAATTCATCACACAGATCCTTAATACGGCGAAGAATGCCAAGTTACATTCTAAATGTCGCGTTTTAGCTAGCATAAAAACACGTCACCTCTGTGACCAAGACGAATCATTTAATCGTGTTTAGAAAATTAAGTTTTGTCAATTCTCAAAACGAAACCAATCCGACGTATGAAGCGTACAGACGAACCACCGTGCTACTTAACATGATAAAAGTGGCGCACGTGGCTATCTGTGCCCTTTCAAGTGTCTGACAAGGCTCCACGTATCTGCTTACACACCCTTCAGTAAATATTCCGTCCCAGTCGACATTAAGTAGCTGAACGCATTCACTGTGACGTTTCGAATGGCCTTTACAGTCCAGCAGAAAATGCGCTGAACACTAAGCGTGCTTTATAAACACAAAGTACTTTTAACCTGACGTAAGCACAACCATTCCTTCTGTCTGTAACCCAGTTTAAGTGAACTGTTGCTGGCTTCTCACAGCGAAGGTCCTGGTTCCATTCCAAGATAATCTAAATGGAATCTGTGGTATAAAAGCGGCATTTCTTTATACCTTTTCCAGATGATTTGATTTTTCTTCCTATGTTTCCATTCCACCATTGCCTTATAATCTTCTATTTAGGCTTGAAGAATACGCCTACCTGAGTCCGCGATACAAAGTTATCCAGTCTTACCCAACTCCTATAGTAACATAAACGCGTGTTAACGGAATAGAGATAAAAGAGGCTGGTAGCCTAATATGGAACCAGGCGGATGTAAAAACAGAAAAATACACCGTCTACGAACTTCGTTTTGTGCACGCAGTTCAAACGTATCTCCACGGAAATCTGCACTTGTAATAACTTTTGAATCATTGAATATATCTTCGTGATTCCATATTTTCACGTTCCTGTTCTACAAGCGTTAGGCACACAACGAATCTAATGCCCGTGAATGGAGACCGTACAAACTTAGCATTATAATTGCATCTTCACGATATTTTGCAAGCGTTTTAAAGTCGCAGTCGATATTCACTATCTCCAGGATCACCATCGAATGCCTCACTCAACACAACGAGCCTCATCTGTCCGTTAAGATATCCAAGTCCTAGATAACGTAATGACTGCTTGCAGAATGAGATGGAGAAAATGAAGAGAAAATCCGACGCTGCGCTTTCATTTACAATTAGTAAAAATGAAGGGGAAATATATAGCGCTTAGTTGAGTTACAAGAACTCGCTGCAAAGTCAGCACAATTACTGATTTTAATAATGAACGCTAGATTGTTTACGATTTTCTTTCAGTTATGTTCGCATCAGCGAATTTCAGACTTTCTTTATGAATTAATGATCATTCTTCTTCCAAATGTCGTATCCGAAAAATGTCACGAATAAATTAAACACTGCTAATGGTTCCAGCCAAACGTATTACTGTCTTCTCAACCCAATTTCCTTTCTTAAGGAAAGATGAAGGCTCATATCCTCACTGTGCTGCTTGCGTAATGCCCTTCCATATTTTGAAACATATTGAGGGTTGTTTGACCGTGCATGTTCCTCATGAAATAAAGTGAAATGCCAACTTGATGCAACTAGGTAATTTTATTTATGTATTCTTAGCTCGACATGTTTCGGGTACATACGCCCATCATCAGGAGCAATGGATGGTATGTTGCAGCATATAGTTTTCTGCACCGAGTTTTTGGATGGGTGGTGGCCTTGAGAGCCGCTACGTAGGTCGTGTGTACGGTGCGGATGGTGCCGTGCCGTGCACTATTTAACGGACGCCACAATATCTAACGATTTATTACCTATCGTCCTATTATACCTGTGTCCTTTATTCTGCAGACAAGACACGAGGGTAGCAGTCTTCTTGTTTTGTGTGAGAAAGGCCAACAAGATGCACACTTTTAAATAATTTACAATTAATTTATCCTCGAAATATTTTGAACAAATAACTGTTCATCATCGGGAAGTATGTACAAGCTGCTTACAGTGTTTTACCGCGCATCTTTATGAGGAGTCTAGTCGCTGACACGATACGATAATGAAGAACAATTATTTATTCGAAACATGTCGAGGATAATTTAATTGAAATTAACTGCTAAGAAAAAGTGTGCATCTTGTTGGTCTTGCTCACATTTGTGTATCACGACGCACGATTCAGAGAATGTAAATTTCTTATTTTTTTTCTACGTTAACGTCAAAGTCAATCTCCTTGTTATTGTTTCAACTTTTAAAGCCTATTGGTTTCGTGGATCAACAGGTTTAACACTTAAGAATTATATGTGTACATTATGCCCACACTGTATTTATTTGTTTTGTATTTATCTCAGAACAAATAACGACTTCTACCCCCATATAACGTAAACTGATTGTGACGTTTTGCTGACCGTGCATCTCAGTATATTTATCTCAGTATTTAACCAACTTGATGCACAAATTTCTTCACAATAAGTTTTATTTCATGCCTCTACATGTTTCGAGCATATGTGCTGATCATAAGGAGGTCAAAATTGCATTACACACCTGTAGGTGTGATGATACCAGATGCTGTGTAATGCAATTTTGACCTCCTGATGATAAGCACATGTGCTCGAAACACGTAGAGGCATGAAACAAAACTTATTGTGAAGAAATTTGTGCATCAAATTGGTTAAATACTGAGATAAACTGATTGGTTTTTCTAACCAAGATGAAAAGTGTTTACAGCGTGGTACGAACTTGGTCTTTAAACAAAGCAGTCTGCGCTTCGTCTTTAAAGGGTTAATGGAGCTAAAATCTTAGGCTCTGCTTGAAAGCTCTAAAGTCACTCGCATGTTCTCCATTTTCGTGTGGCCTCTAAGTGTGCTCTGGAGAACACAGACCGGCACACATCCGCATGACTGAAATAGAGGTAAAATACGCTAGAATGTCTAAAGTGACACGTTCAAACAATGAACATGTCTTTCAAATTTAATGGCTTTAGATATCGAGTGGCAGTATTTAGCAATATTGATTTTGTGTCGCGTTCGTAGTATCCCATATTGAAAAATAATGGTACTTTTCAGTAAGTTGTCACTGTTCGCTTTTGTGCATGCTAGACTTTACAATCTCTTACAGAGTTCATCAGCAGTACTGACTGCAGTTAACAGATACTGTCGACGGACAAGTAGGTCTGATGACGTTCAAAGTAGGCCTATGAGAATTACAGTCCAGTTTGCTATTGATGTCTAATGCAGAGGCCAACAGTGCCAAAGCAACACACACAACTCTGTTTTGTTGTACTGTCTATGGACAGGTTAATGTTTTTCTGTTACATGGGACTTAAAATTAAATTAGACAATGGTGCAGTCATTTATATACGCCAACAAGCGCACACGATAAATTTATAAGTTATCCACAAACATGAACCCTCCTACAAGTTTGAAACTTAAATCGCTATCCTCAAGAGGCGTCAATAAGAAAGAATGAATAAATAAATACGAATACATAAATTTTACGTGTAAAATATTAAAAGATATAATAGGAGCTATACATACAATAATATTGATATTAAGCCTAGCATGATGTTGACATAATATTATTATCATTATACTTATAGATGCTGTTATAAATTTTAACACTGTGCATGTAAAATTCACGAAGTATTCTTTCGTATTGAAGCCTCTTGAGGATGGTGATTTATCGCTGAAATATGTAGAAGGACTCAAGTTTAAGTATAACGTATAATTTTATTGTGTTGCTGTATATAATTAACTGCAAGAAAATTCGCGAAATGAATAATATTAAATTAATGTATAAATTTGCTTTAAGATTACAGCCACGAAATTATACCAACTGTCTAAACACCAGCAGAAAATCAGGACAGCAACAATGTGAGGTACAGTCAGGTTACAATAAAGACAGCAAGTAACCTAAACTTACCTCTGTAACATTTGTACAGATAACAACACCAATAAACCCAGCTGGTTTGGCGAGTCTCAGTGACACAGAAGGAAAGACATAGTCTTCTACATTGGTATGTTGCATGTCAGTAGAGCCTTCAGGATGGACCGATCCATTGCCCAAGGAGTACTGTTGAATATATAATACTTTTTAATGTTCAATGGAGCGTGCATCGTATAACATGTCAATAATTATCCAAGAAGTTGCAACAGAATACAATTTATTTAAAGCTGTCAACTGCTCATCATGTTTCGTGTGGTATCTCCACCCATCATCAGGAGCTCATAACACTGTATCTACAGTATCTGGCATTAACGGTCTCATTAATGCCAGATACTGTAGATACAGTGTTATGAGCTCCTGATGATGGGTGGAGATACCACACGAAACATGATGAGCAGTTGACAGATTTAAATAAACTGTATTCTGTTGCATCTTGTTGCATAATTATTGCCAACATATAATACATAAAATGAAACTAAAGCAAACCTAACATCAAATAAAACTGCGAATAAATAAGTTAACCAAGATTACAGTGGACTCTCATGCATACAAATTTCAGAAAGACGTATTCCTTGATAAACGTCGTCGGGTAGAGAAAGTAGCAGATTAAGACGAAAACTACATTAATCCTTAGGAATTAGCTTACTGCAGTGTGGTCTAAGCTAAGTTTCTTTTGTACAACCTGTACTAGTTGCTTTCAATTTCCCATTTCTTACACTGTGATTATGATATCTAATTACGCCTGTTCCATTTCTTTATGCGGTTATGGTTTGTTCAATGATACTGTCATTAAATTAGGAAGTAAGCTCCACATGACTGGATGACCGATCGATGATTAACATAAAGGAATATAAAAGGAAGCCCTCGTGATCCCATTGGACAGTAAGCATCGTCGTCGAGACTCGAAACGGACAACTCCCAAATACAATTCTAGAGCGTAACCGACTGAGTAAATTTGCTGGCTTAAATTTATTAGTGATTAGAAAATAGGAAGGAGCTTAGTACCTTCGACTTCAGGATCAAGCAGATTACCAGTCCACTGTACATGCACTGGTTGACGCTAAGGTAAAAGGCTCTGTGCCCCTTCGAAAAGTCTGTATTTACCAGCCGACATGTTTTAACGCACCAGAAGACTTGCATCTTCATCGGCATTACTGCAGGAATCAAATCTCGTAATTAAGTAAGAGGATAATTAATTGGGAGATTTAAACCACGTAGGACGCTGGGAGTACCCCTCACGTGCAATAATACGTGGGGACATACATGCACGTTTACCACGAGATCAGGTGATTTGTATCTTTTTACCAAGTAGACAGTCACTTACTACAATAGGATTAGAAACGAAAAACTTAACAGTCAATCATGACTGAAGTACATATGGCAATAACTGTCATCAAAGTATTGCAAATAGTAACTAAATAATTCCACAAAGATTTCGATGAATGACATCATCTTCTTATTATAAATGGCTAATAAAAACAACGTGAAACACAACTGTGATTTATTGCACAGTTGTTTCTTATTTGCAGACATGCTATACGTTTCAGCCCAAAACAGCCTTTCCTAATATTTTGGACGGAAACTTGTAGCGTGTTTGTAAACAAGACGTTGATTCACAATAGTTTATAGTCGCGTTGGCTTATTCTTATTCTTTAGTATATAAACTTAAACTGTAAATAAGCCATCGATATACATTAACACATTAATGCGCTAAAACTCCGGCCACTTACACTTTCACTTTCCCCGCTATTGAAATTCCTTCTTCGCCTGGTAAATTAAGGCTACAGTTGCCTGCAGATACCAGCCGGTGGCACTGGAATTAATACTTAAAAATGCATTTCTTTAGGTTTAGGTTCCTGTGAGCAAAGTGTGAAGAGAGAGAAAACCAACAAGATGCAACAATCAGAAGTTTATTATCAACTTCTGTCTCAACATGTTTCGGGCATCATTATGCCCATCTTCAGGAGAACAAAGACCGTGTGTTACTGCATATGGTGTACAGAGCTGGTTCTGCTGGATGTTGTTGGTAGCGGTTGTTGTGGGGCGCTGCGTTGTAGGATGCGAGCACACCCGCTACCAACAACATCCAGCAGAACCAGCGCAGTATACCATATGCAGTAACACACGGTCTTTGTTTTCCTGAAGATGGGCATAATGATGCCCGAAACATGTTGAGACAGAAGTTGATAATAAACATCTGATTTTTTTTATTTTCGTTGTTATACCGTGCATGTTGTCAAGTCACTCAATTATTTTACCAACCACTGCATATCTAAATTTATAAAATTTGCACCTTAAAACATTAAAAACGTTCCGACATGTTTCGGTCCTGGGACCATCATGAGGGAGCTATATCGTCTTTGCTAAAGTTACACTATTAAAAGTCATATTAATTTCACTATTCCAGTTGGTTTTGTGGCAGCTGTTACAAAACCAAATGGAATAGTGAAATTAATATGACTTTTAATAGTGTAACTTTAGCAAGGACGATATAGCTCCCTGATGATGGTCCCAGGACCGAAACATGTCGGAACGTTTTTAATGTTTTAAGGTGCAAATTTTATAAATTTATATAAGTGCAGTGGTTGGTAAAATAATTAAGAAACATCTGATTGTTGCATCTTTTTGGTTTTCTCTCTCTTCGCAGATTTCTTTCTTCGCTTGGAGTATAATTTATCTATATTGGGCTTTAGGCAGGAGGTGGGCAGTTAGTGATAACCGGAACTGAAGGCCGGCAACAGCATGGCAGAGAAAATTAATTTTGTGAAGAGCAAAATGAAATTTCACGTTATTAGCTAAAGAAGGAAGAACACAAGGTTCAGCTAACTAACTGGAATATTTCTCATTACTTCGCTTCAGAACCTAATCTGTCCTTTGACTCATAAACTTATCGTATCTCCAAAGCATATACAAATTCAGTTCCATACAATACATGTACTACCTTTCTACTGTGTTGGCAAAAAAAATCAGTACAATTTGGCTCAAAATTTTCACCCATATTAATAATGCAATATAACAGCCCAGTGAACATGTCTATTTCGTCTATTAAGTATAGTTAGGTGTAGGGATGGGATTGCAATCAATACTAAGATGACTGCGGGTGCGGCTGTTCAAATAGTTTCAATTATTTGTCCTTCTATGGCGAATCGTCTGGTTTGTTTATTTTGGACAATTCTGATTATTGTGTAGAATACTGTTGTGATGGATACTTTTTATAACAGATTTCTCTCTGTCATTTATTGTCAAAAACTGCTCTGATGACGCCTTTTAAGTGCCAAGTATGGCAGTTTACTTTTCTTCTTTCACATAACGTAACTCAATTTGTCCCCCTCCCCCCTTTATCCCACTCCGTACTGCTGTTTGGTGCGTTCTTACTTTTTCTTCCCACTTCGCAACAGTTCTGCTCGATTTTCTCACTTTTTACTTCTTTTTTGTTATGGATTATTGTTACATCTTCCATTCCAACAAATAACATTCTTCCTCTCAACATTCCATTCCGTCAACTTCTCTTTTTCAGCTTCACTGTTTGTTTGGAAACGGTCCAATTTGAAAGAAGCACCAAATGCTTTCATTTCTTTCAGCCTTCCATGAGACAAACATGGAGGGAGGATTTCTGAGATTATGCATTTTTCTCTATTCATCATCTGTGATTTGTCCCGTACAATTTCGTGTAATCCATAAGTAAAGGCAGCACTCTTCCTCAAACAGAATCAGCCCTTGGCGCCGACTGCTGCAATATATAATCCTACATGGCCCTCGTTAATCTTCGCATTAATCCGTAAGAATGGATCTGTATTTCTTATGCTTTTTTGTCGCAAGTTAAGTGGGTAGCATTTATAATTCGTGTTTTGGAGATCCCTGGTTAAAATTCTGAACCCCAGACTGGTTGCCCGGGCACATAATATTCGTGGTATTCTTCAGTCCCTTCCTTCAAATTCCAGGGCGGTATTTCAAACTATAACACTGACACCCCATTCAACATCTTTCCATTTCATTTGTTAGCCCTGACCTTCTTATTCGATGCTACGGACTCTGAACTACTGGTGGAGCAGTTAAATAGAGGTACCTTGGCGCTAGATGGGTGTGGGTGCTTAAGACCACGCCCCGGACGTTTTACCCCTGGGAATAAACCTGTACCCATTGTATAGGAGGCTGGATGGGCCCCACGGCCGTTCTGAACGGCAGCGGAAAATCTCGCCTCCAGCGGGATTCAATCCAGAAACCGTTCCAGCTTGTAGGAAGTCACTATACTGACTGAGCTATTACGACCCACATACAACTGAGTTCTATAAAAAATAAAGAAGGCCTCAAGATAATATCTTCTTCTGGCAGTATTCAAACCAAGCACACACGTATATATTATTTATCTGCGGTTCACTGTGGGACGCCCTGAGTCCGTCAGGTTATGTGGCTTGCAGAGGCAGGATGGTTGGTAAGTGACAGGCTGGAAGGGATGTAGAAGGAAGCGGTTTGTTCACTTTGTAGTGTATCCCAGAATTTTCCTGGTGGTAGTGAGGAAGACCACGAATATCCTCTGAGAGGATGGGACGCATAGCTGTGGAGGAGGTATGCGACTGCCTAGAGCATCATAATACTAAGGGCGACACAATGGACGGAAGAATTAGTATTTTAAACGAAAAATGTGATTTTTCAGCTGCAAACAATATTAAATTATTTAGGTAAAAGAACTGGAAACTTAATAAATGTTTTTGACATTTTTAAGTTCATTGTTCCTGTCAGGGGCGACCACTGTTGGCATTCGATCCGGGCGCCAAACAATCTAGGTAGCCCACTGGACTGGATAACCGAAATTCGAAATCAGCACCGCCCAAATGCAAGTCGCTTGAGTAATTTGTGTTAACATCTTAGAAGAATGAAGTTATAAATACACAAACTTCGCAGCATTGAAATAAGCTCATATGATTTTTATTTTTATTTTACACCGTGCATGTTTTCGAGTTACTCAATTATTACACCAACCACTGCACATATATAGAATTTACACATTAAAACATTAAAAACGCTCCGACATGTTTCGGTCCTAAGACCATCATTAGGGAGCTATATATTCCTTGCTAAAGTCACAATAGAAATAGTCACAGATTAATTTCGTTGTACA
>Ga0131853_10012423_pt1 | contig 15599 bp, 12 predicted proteins | sample TergutLab28metaG_FD_92764 | JGI IMG/M metagenome (GOLD analysis project Ga0131853, IMG submission 92764) | Labiotermes labralis P1 segment gut microbial communities from Petit-Saut dam, French Guiana - Lab288 P1 (version 2) (version 2) | ecosystem: Host-associated > Arthropoda: Insects >...
CTATGCATATTTCAAACCACAATATCACTGTGATATTACCCTACGCATATTTCAAACCACAATATCACTGTGATATTACCCTATGCATATTTCAAACCACAATATCACTGTGATATTACCCTATACATATTTCAAACCACAATATCATTGTGATATTACCCTATACATATTTCAAACCACAATATCACTGTGATATTACCCTATACATATTTCAAACCACAATATCACTGTGATATTACCCTATGCATATTTTAAACCACAATATCACTGTGATATTACCCTATACATATTTCAAACTACAATATCACTGTGATATTACCCTATACATATTTCAAACCACAATATCACTGTGATATTACTCTATGCATATTTTTCTAAAGTTCATCTAAAGGTGACTTGCATTCAAATTAAAAAAGGTAAAGCAGTCCCATCACAGCCCTGGAAAGGCCCTGAGGGTTCCAGGAGGTTGAGGCACCCTAATTTCAAGACAATTGGCACATGAAGGTGGTAAGGTTGTCACTACTATGCACCAACTGCCTTTACCCCCCAAGAAATATTCCTGGTACTCATTTCTGTTAGAGGCTGAGTCAAACCCAGGGCCATAGTGTGATTGGAAGGATTATGTCAATGAAAAATTCTGATGACACCATCAGGAAGCGAACCTGCGAACTTCTGGCTTGTAGCACAGTGTCTCAACCAACTGCGCCACCGCGTGCTCAATTAAAAAATGTAGTTAAAAAAAAAGGAAATATATTGTTGTATTATTGAAGTTGTGTTTTGCGCTACAAGCCGGAAGGTCACAGGTTCAATTCCCGATGGTGTCATCGGAATTTTCCATTGACACGATCCTTCCGGCCGCACTATGACCCTGGGCTTGACTCAGCCTCTAACAGAAATGAGTAAAAAAGGTAAAGTGATCCCGTTACAGGCCCGGTGTGGCCCAGAGGGTGGGTAGAGGTATAGCTCTACTCTTCCATGACCGCAGCACTAGAAGGGGGTGAGTGGTCAGCAGTATGCCCTGGCTGCACTTTACCCCCGGGAACGAACCGGTACCCATTTTACAGGAAGCTGGGTGGGCCCCAGGGCCAGTCTGGACAGGCGGAAAATCTCATCCCCACCGGAATTCGATCCCGGACCGTCCAGCCCATAGTCAGTCACTATACCAACTGAGCTACCCGGCCCACAACAGAAATGGGTAATAGGAATATTTCCTGGTGGGGAGGGAGTAGAGGCGTCCAGTGCGTAGGGCTGACAAACTTACAACCTTCATGTGCTGACTGTCTTGAAATCTGGGAGCCTCAACTTCCTGGAATCCTCAGGGTCTGTCCAGGCCTGCAATGGGATTGTTCTACCTTCAACTACAGACACAACACAGTACCTAATATCAAAACCATACATGCTTTGAGTTCTACAAACACCGACATGCAACACTCATTCTCCATGCTACTACCTGCAGAAACAATCCTTGCTCCAACGCCATGTCCCACAACAAGCCTGTACATGCCTTAAACATCGATGTGTGACGAATCACTCTACTATACATTATTACCTGTGGAAACACACTTCGCTGCAACAGAACGTCTCATATCGAGATTGTACGTGCCTTTAGTTTCACAAACACCAACACGCAATGACTCAATGTATACTTTATTACCTGCAGAAGCATTCCTTGCTCCAGCGTAAGCTTGGGTTGTGGCCAATGCTGCCTGGTGCAGCTCCTCCCGCAATTCTTCTGTGATGATAATGCCGTTGGGCTTAACTGGTAAACAGGCACATGAAATGTGTGAATAACGGATTCACAGGATCACTGATGTCATGTTAGAAACCAGAACATAAAAAGGGTTCCTGTGAAACGCACCTCAGTATCACACATTCTACACAGCTCATCAATTCTTAGCTTATGAACGCATTGGACGCACGTACAGGTATTTAATGATCCTCCCATACAAATGTTCTGTACGAATCACCGACGGTATTTAAACTCTGAGCAGGTCTCTCCTCCATGTTATAAGGTCACGTACAGGAATAGGATTATAGGTCCACTCATTCTCTACTCCACATTAGATGCTGATTAGTGGACAGATTCACTTTTTGGCCATTTGACCCCCAAGAAAGAAACCAGTATGAAATGAACAGAAGTTTCCCAGCCTGTCTTCATACTTTGAAAACTAGTACGTTCGGTTTCCTCTGCAACGCAGAGTGGTCTAGAATTTCTTCTCCCAGCTGCTGATAGCAAGAAGAGTTTGTAACGAAAACATTCCATTACATAAGCTGAAAGCAAGCGTCATGTACTCTGCCAAGTTGCGCATGTCAAAGACACAGGCCCAGTGACAGCATGTTTCATATAACGATTTCCTTGCTTTGCACTTCTCCAGTAAAATGACACGCGCTGTACCGTGAAGTGACTCATGGACTTCATGACTGTTCACTGTTTATTATCGCAGCCAAAGCAATGGGCTCTTTGCAGCTTAGCTAAAGAGTGGATGCCAGAGTATTTTAGTTCTAAAATGGACTAAGCACCAAATTACTTTACGTTACAAAATGTCAACAAATTATTTTTATTTTTATATTATGTGTCTTTAATTAATTGAAGCAGCATCAGGATGATTATGAAAATGATGTTTGTGGTCGTAGTAACAGTAACAGTACCTGGAAAGTGTGTCATCCCCGTTGTGTGTGTGGAAACTGGAAAGGCTATGTAGATATACATGTTTTGGCCTTTACTGGTCATCTTCAGGTTGTCTTCAAGAGAACTTAAGGTCCTACTACATATATTGTGCATGCATGTGGTGCAGAGATTTCTACATATGAGCTTTATTGCGTAATATGTAATTTCTGTATCGAAAGCAGTGGTATGCTCTGACTAGAGGCACGATAGGGTCTGGTGGCTAGTACAGAGTTTGATACCCTTCCAACAGTAACAGTAGTAGTGGCTGTGGTAATAGCAGAAACAGTGATGGTAACAGCAGTAGCAGGAATACAATAATGATGATTATGATGATGTGATAACAATGACGATGACAACAACAACAATAACAACTGTAACAGCAACAATAATCCTATAATGACACTTGGTTATGCAATACAGACAGCTTCTCCATTAGAAATGGTCAGATTACTGCATGCAAGAGATGTGGACAATTCACACATAAAGTTTGGTCGTACAGTTGTGCATGGATGTTTTGTGGACACAACCAATAACAGGAACACATTTCTCAGTAAACAATTTTAAAGTTCATACACAAGCAGCGTGCAGAATCAAGCTTGGTATTTCTTTTTCAAGGTAATGCAATACACAAAATTTCTCAAATGGTATACAGTATTAATGAACGTATCATAATTTAGATTTTATTTGGCTGTCCCAAGCAGCTACTACACAACACAAATCAGTTTCCACACAGAACATAAACTCACAAAAACACATTCAATACACATATCTGTATCCACACAGAAATGATACTCTCACGACTGCACTGTGAATGGCAGATCTGAGATTATGCGGAAAAAATAACGAAGTCGTACCAAACCCATGTGCACTAAATTATCTGGTAAACATTTCTTACGGTTTTCACTTGACTCACCTTCACGTCTATCAGTAATAACCTGTCACCTCAGTAGTTTGCGTGAATTTCCCTGTTACACAAACGCAACAAGAAGTAAAATATCCTCACAAAGAACTCACCTCCTCTTTTCTTTGCAAGTTTCTCCAGATCTCTGCCCTGCTCCTTGTCTTCATGAGCCTTTGCAGCAATATCAGAAGTGTTCACAGTCACGGTCGACTTTATCTCCTGCTGTGAATCCTTCATCTTGTCAAAGAACACCTAAACAATGTTTCATTCTTCTATAAGTAACCTCTGTGATGAGTTCTTGCAACGCTCAATATTAAGATCACTTTCGAATTTGATGTTTGTCGGACCATGCATCATTGTGATAACTGAAGAATAAAAACCAACTAGATGCCACTTATTATTTTATTGTACTTCTTATAGGCTCAACATGTTTTGGGCACTGCTATGCCCATCATCAGAAGCTCGCGACTATAATGTTGATTACCATATTGGTCATTCTGTTCTTGGTTTGCAGTATGTTGGAGGTGCTTTAGCCTGCAGCCCGGACACTACTCCAGCCTACCCGCACCTAACCTCCAACCTACAGCAAACCAAGAACGAAATGACCGATGTGGTAATCACCATTATAGTCGTGAGTTCCTGATGATGGGCATAGTAGTGCCCGAAAAATGTTGAGCCTACAAGAAGTATAAAATAATAAGTAGCATCTAGTTGGTTTTTATTCTTCAATTAAGATCACTGTTTTCTGGTACGTGATACCGTGTAATCTGGTAGTAGTGCCAATGCTTAGATGAAACATGCTGCCTCCATCTTCATGGTAGAACAGCTTGTTTTCTCTAAAAGCACCCTTACCTAACCTAACCTAACATAACCTACCAGACTATGCTGTGTCACATCCCAGAATTCATCGTATTTTATCTTAGTTAAAAACTTGAATTAAAAAAAAAACAGAGGTGGTGATGGTAGTGATGGGATTTATCTGGCTGTCTTACAGTATGAATAACTGGCAGGCTGTTGTGAATACGGTAATGAACCTTTAAATTCAATCAAATGCTGGGAATTTTTTCACTAAATGAAAAACTAGTACCTTCTGATCAAGGATTCAACCCCATGTAGTTTGAAGAAACACATCCAATCATGGAGATTTAAGTCCCTTGGAGCGAAATGTGTGTTAAAACACTTTATTATCCAACAGATGCACAAATATATAATTCGTAGATACAATTAGAATTTTAAATATTTTTAAATATTTTATAATAATTCTAATTGTATCTACTAAGTATACATTTGTGCATCTGTTGTATAATAAAGTGTTTTAATCGTCAATGATGCACGGTACAAACATGAAGAAATGTGTGTCGTTAGGTGGGTAGTTCATGATGTTCCAGAGACAATTCAATACTATCCTTCAAAACATCAGAAACTATTAAAACGATGCCACAGCATCGCACCCCTGACAACTTGAATCTTAAGTAACATTAATGTGAGAACATCAAATCCTGCACGCCCCATCATGCGTCTTCACATCCAAACGTCTCACATGTTCTGACACAGCACACATGCATACGCACGTGCACATACAAATTCCCACAGTCCACTCAAATGTCGATATCTGTACCAATGCAATAAACGGACACGCTCAATGCAGAACTACTACAGACATACCTTGAAGAATGCTTGGCTCAGGTCACCCCCCAGCAGCTTGCTGTACATGCTCTTCTGAATGATTGGGTTGCCACCTTCCAGCAGTGCACTGCCCAATTCAACCGCCTCCACGAAGATGGACGGAGAGTGTACAGACTTGATCACCAGTTCCACAACCAAATCTGACGCACCTTCACGATCCAGATGACACTGCACTTCATGTAGTGTCCTACAAGCTCTGCTTAACATCTTGGCTGGAAATTTAATCCAGGCACATTAAATTACACAATCTTACTAGAGCAAATACAGAAAAAACTAGGAAGGAAAAATCATTTTAAAAATCTAAACAGAACTTTGAGGTGTGCCATCCCTGTTGTGTTAATCTGTTGTATCCTGTGTGGACAAGGTGGGGAACGTATCTTGGATGTCGTTCCCAGAGGGACGGAGCTCGCAACTCAGGTTAAGACGGGGAGTCGGGCAGGCTGCACACACTCTCAATAATCCCCAAGTAGATTGTACTGGAGTTTTATTGTGCGTAATTAGGGAATAACTGCAGTTACAACTGAACTGTATTGGTGACAAATCTTGCCAGTGGGCTCTTCATTACCGTTAACACTCACTGACCGTCCAGCTTCATTCTCTGTTGCTCAGTCACTGTTCGAGATACACAGCAGACTGCTGCTGCGAAACAAAGCAGCTACTGCAACATGCGTTACTCCACACATTGCTCGCGCGATAAACACTTAGCGTGACCACTTATAAACAAAAAGAAATAGAAGGAAATTACATTCCTCCCATGTCTGGTCTGCTTACTGAGAAATGGAAGTGTAAACAAATGGTATGAATTACAGAGAGGCGGGAACTAAGCATGATAAAATTAAGCTTATGACTTACATACAGTACATACAACAATCCTGGAGAGAAAAAAAAATTAATGTGTATCAACTACACAACAAATTCCATAACAAATCTTACTGTGTATTATACATACAGTCATAACACAACTATATTTTCAATGAGTAATACGCAATTACATTGGGTACAGCTACATGTTTCGACCTTGTGTATTGGCCATCATCAGGTTGTCCTTAGACCCTTGTTGAGCAACAATACAATAAGCAGGGTATTTGGGGGGGGATGAGGTTTCGTCTTTATAATAGTGGATGGCATAACCTTGGGCTAACAAAACCTGATGATGGCCAATACACAGGGCCGAAACATGTAGCTGTACCCAATGTAATTGTATATTACTCATTGAAAACATAGTTGTGTTATGACTGTAGGTATAATGCACAATATGATTTCTTACCTAAACAGAAATTATGTCTCTTCGTAGGTCGCGCACTGCCGTGCATAATTCATAACAACAGCTCTGTAATTCTTGTGACAATAGCAATGGATGTCCGAAATTAAGACATCTGAAGACAGCACATCCAGATCATACTTCTACCACGTCGCGGTACAAGATGAGAAAATGTACCACAAAAACATCGATAACGAAGCAGTGATAACTGTTGAGTTTCAACACTTCATCTCCATCCTATTTACACTGCACACAGTCAGCAAAATAAATACACCATAAAACACAACATCAGTTTACGCATCTACAGAACACAAATACTAGCACATCCATGTTTTGGTCGTCAAGTGATCGTCTCAGACGAAACAGCTCTATCAATTCGGTTTGCGATTTTAAATTTTCTCTTCACTATATAACTATCAATCTACAGCCACTCCCTGACTTACATAAGGGTCGCGTTCTGTGGAACTTTATGCAAGTTGAATTTTACGTTAAGTCAGAATTTCCCTACATTCAATTCAATTCAATTTTTCTCTCTCTCTCTCACACACACACACTCATACACACACACACACACACACACACTCACACACACACACACACAAAACCACACACACACACACACTACACACACCCACACAAAATTCTGGAATAAACCAACACAACACACAAAAATTCTATTCTACTGCTAGTTGACTGTTTCTCTTACATATATCATTGACACGTGGCCATCGTCTGTGACATAACACTTCATGAATTTCCACTTCATGCTTTGCATGATCTCCCCGATGATGGCTATAAGTGGCTGTATGTAGAAGGAACAATAAATTCTTTGTAGACCAGAATTACTTAATTCTATGATGGTTTTGTTTTTGAGGGAGTCCTAATTAATATGTGTCACAGTATCATCAGACATCTTTCGAAGTTGGCTCAGTGCCCAATACCGATGTAACTTCACATCCCATCACTTAGCAGTGGACTTGCTCACATGCAGTTGTCACACACACTCCACTCAACCACTTACCGTGATCTTGGAGAAGGAAAAACATGGGACGTACGTTTAGTGCGGCATCACAACGCTAGCACATAAACCAATAAACTGCAAGGTGAGGCAGCAAATTACCTCCAGGTCCGTGAGTTACTGGAGGATGTGGGCTCACAATCCCCAGCTCCACCGTCTCTTTTTTGTGCACGAAGTTCTTCCCGAAGTACCGCACCAAAAGGATGTTCCGGAGGACATCACCCTGTATACAGCATTATTACAATTACGTTACCAAAACACTGTAACATCCTCCAATTCAACAAAGCAATGAAGAACACTATAGAAGCTCAGTAGTTAGTCATAGCACCGAGTGAAGCGTCCTGAAATATACGTATATAAAAAATTTGGGGCCATTAACAGTTTTATGCGTCCAAGTTTTGGAAAAGCCTTTCAACGACTTGATTTAGTGAGTTGTATGAAATGCAGTACACGCATTTCTCATTTAACACTTTGCCAAATAATGTTGTAATGCTTGAATATCAATACATTTTTGTTGAGTACAGATTTAATTAACATTCCCTGATTCTGATCAACGTAGTTTTAAGAGCTGGCAGGATGATCAACAGACTCAGTGGCTCACATGTGGTATGCTGCCGCTCCGGTCTACGCTGCAATTTTCAAGAACACAACCATGACGTCAAAACAAAGACTGCCTGTAATGAACCACAGCAGTTCGGACTGAGCTCACCAGCAGTCCTGAAAGGAGATATCTAATATCTAATTCTACATATAATGGTATTACAGCCATGATGATTAACACTGCATTAGTAACCATGATCCTTAACAAGAAGAAAAAAAAAACTGTCATTAACAGGAACATTTAAACTCTACACAGCTATCCGAGTAACTAATAATAAGTAAGGGGAGAGGATGGATCAAAACACACAAGGAAAAGTTCCAGTAACTAACTATAAAACAATGAGAGTGGATGAATACAGAGACACAAGGAGATGTTCCACTAAACAGACCAACTTCAGAAAGAGTTAAAAATTCTGATTCCAAATATTTCAATAATCAACGTTTCTTCACCTGTCGTGGAATATGGATACAGCGTTTATAATCATTTGCGCCTCAGCCAGGTGCATTCGGAGGGTCACAAAGTAATTACTTGTCAAGCACCGTCTGACGGCTTTGCAATGATATTCCAGGCAATGTTATCAACAACAGTAAAATCCAAAATGCAAATGCTGTATCCTGGCTATCCTTTAGAACTACCCTGATAGAATTTTTTTATTTTTATTTTTTCCTTGTTGCACAGTGCATTCTGTAGTTTATTTAATTACACACACCAACACACGCACATATATTATTTAAGAAGTCTAAAATGTACATTAAAACACTTAAAACGCTCCGACATGTTTCGATCACACAATCATCCTCAGGAAGCATACTTTGTTCCTTGCTAAAGTTATAATTTAAAACATTCAGTGAATTACTTCATTACGTTAACTTTGGTGCTGTGGCAGCGTGTCGTGTTTTTGTGTGTGAGTAGTATGCTGTTTGGAATGAGCCTGGTTATGGTTGTGCGTCATGTGCACCAGAGTTAACGTAACGAAGTAATTCACTGAATGTTTTAAATTATAACTTTAGCAAGGAACAATGTATGCTGCCTGAGGATGATCGTGTGATCGAAACATGTCGGAGCGTTTTAAGTGTTTTAATGTGAATTTTAGACTTCTTAAATAATATATATATATATATATATATATGTGTGTGTGTGTGCGTGTCTTGGTGCATGTAATTAAATACTCTGACAGAAGTTCCAACAAATACAGGATGTTCAAATTAAAAGTGGACCGTTAACTAAGCCGTGAATATATCACGTCAGATGCTATTTATAATGGTTCTGCTGGTATGACAGTATACTGCTACATGTGCAGGAGTTGGCAAGACTGTTGCAGGAGAGGGGAGAACTGGTCTTGGCCATCTGTATCAGTTGAATCAGTTGACAGTGAGTGCTGGGGTTTGAACGACGCAATTTTTTTACGTTCTCGTAATGCAGTAAACAGTGGAAGAACGCGTACTTATTTTGGAAGGTTATTTAAAAACAATGTCCTACGTCCACTGTAGACAAAGTTTTTTTGAAAAATTTGGAAGGCAAGCACCAGTGAAAAGTGCCATTGGGAAAATGATTAAAAAATTCCGTAAAACAGTTTCACTTTTGGACGAGAATCGTAATCGGCAGAAGTCAGTGTTAACACTGGGGATACTGCCAGATATTCAAATGGCGATTACAAGATCTCCCCACAAATCTTTGTGGAAATTAAGTGCACAAATGGGTATATTAAGTTACTTGTATTAAAATACAGTCCACTTTTAAGTTGAACACCCTGTACATTAATGAAATATACCACAAAATTTTGTATAGTGCTCTCAAAAGATCCCTCTTTACTTTTCCATCACAGTATATGAATGAAAGGTTATAAAAGGTGAGATTAACACAGAAGAATGAACTGTCAGAATTCACATATTCACATTCACAGTTAACTGCATTATCTATGGCATGTAACAGTGGCTTTTCTTTTCTGGTAAATGGATTGGAATCAGATATACAGTAAGAATAACAACATCACATTGCAAACAAACAACAGCTCTTCAAATGACACATACAGTAGCATCTGCCAAAGAAACAAGAGGGGTTACAAAGTGTTAGGATCAAATCAGGTTACCCTTCTACATAAACATGAATTTTAAACATTTACAATACGCCTACATGTACACAAAAGCTCCAGTCATGTAACACATGTAAGTGCAGAACTGTACAATAGTTATGTTCTAATGTACACAAGTTTTGATGCATAAGAGTGTTTAGTTCCAAAACGTCACAGTATTGTTTAGGTGAAAGTCACTGTACTTCAGACGATTCTATCCATCATTAGGTCAAGTGATGTACTGATTTCTACAGAAGCCACTAGAGAGAAGTTAGCGGAAATCAGGACAGAACATCAGCGGATAGCATAAGAGCAGCGGGACACTAGCAGTGAGATGCTCTGCAGTGTGGGATGGTCTGTTACACAACAATTACGCTGTCTGTCATGTCACACACGATACGGATCCGCGTCGATCTGCCCAGCTATGCAAGCTGGTAGAACCCATCTCTGAGGTTGAGGCACCCCATACAGTAGAGTTTTTTACCCACGCTCACGGAATGATCGTGACAGTGATTGTTGGCAGTGGGTATCTACGGTTTTAAAGCACGCTGTGAACTACCTGGGTGGGGAGGGGTGGTGGTGAGTGTGGCAGCAAGTGTTTTTCTTCATGTTCCTGCTGTTTTTAAATTTCTGAACCCTTCAATCTTTGAGCAGAGAAGAGAAACGCTTCCCTTTAATAGAATTCCCTAGCAAAACTGCAACAGAACTGCGCTCACAGTTAGGCAGTGCACTGATTCGACAGCAAAAACGTAATAAAATAATAGAGTAAAATGTAATTTTTGTTTCACAAATCAGAAACACTTAATAGATGTTGGTTAATTCAGAAAGTTACTTTGCAGTAATGTTTGCACACTTCTTCAATAACAGAAAAAATAAATTCAAGGATTTAAACAATAATAACTGGTATGCAATCTGACCATTACCTGAAGCTACATACTAATTAATTCATCTCAGTAATTAACCAACTTGATGCACAAAATTTTTGTTTTACAGTAAGTGCATAAGACAGCCACCTATAGGTGTGACGATACCAGAGGCTGTGTAATGCAATTTTGACCACCTCACGATGAGCACATGGTGCTCGAAACATGTAGAGGCATGAAATAAACTTATTGTGAAACAAATTTTGTGCATCAAGTTGGTTAATAACTGAGATAAATAAAAGCAAAAGATTTACGAGGAAGACCAAGATCAAGATATAAATGATTGTTTAGGAAAGATGTCATGCAGAAGGAAGGGAAAACATGGAACAAAATTCAGGTGGAGCTTCATATGGGCACAAATTGGTGGAGAGACTTGGTTGCTAGATTACCAACACAATGTGAAAACATCAAAGCAAAAGGAGGAAGAAACTGATGATGATGGATTCTTATACAGACAAGCTAAAAAGGACAATGATGCCACTGATTTGAATTGAGCAAAACAGATAGGAATTATGAAGCTAGTTTTATGTCAAAAGAAGAAGGAAAAATGTATATACAAAAAGAGTCACAAGCATGCCAATACATGGGAAAAAGTAATGTGATGGGATTTAAGACATGCAGCTTAAAACAAATATCCAGTCAGAATGATATCAAATGATAAACCAGACATTCAGGTCACTGATTTGTGATATGAAGTGAAGATCAATGCCAGGTAATCAATGGCCTTCAAAAAACAACACAAATAAAGAGAAAAAAGAAACGCATTTAAAATTGGTACACAGAGTTATTATTACTAAAAAGAATCATATTTCAATTTGTAATGTAGAAAATTTCAACAAAGTTGTGACAAAAAAACGGGAAAACAGTTTATGTTCTCAAATATCAGATCAATGTAAAAAACCAAATTTTCCTCATAGCTTCACGCTATCAGTCCAGAAACGTGTAGGTCACTGGTACCTTCAGACCACTTCCGTTAGCCTGACCTATGTTCAAACCGTTCATGTTCACCAGATACTGTGCATTTACACTGTTTACATTAGCCTGATATATTACGTTCAAACTCTTTATGTGTAAATGATACTGTATATTTGCACTGGTTACATCAGCCCAGTACTGTGTATTTACATTGCTTCTGTTCATCTGATACTGTATATTTACACCATTTACTGTAGTCTGATATTGTACGTTTAGACTGCTTAATCGGCCTCATCATGTATGTTTATTCATCTTTACACAGTTTATGTTTATTGTGTTAAATATTTTATGTCTGGATTCCTACATCAATAATGTGTATTGATGATTAACACAAATTATTATGGATCCTGCACAAACACAAATAATATAAGCTAGTCTGTGGTATAATTATATTTATTTACAGACTATTTGACACGAACCTTACTTCATGACATTAACAAGTTATCAGGAAACTGAAATATACGGCAGAGTAACAAAATAACACACATTTAGGTGACTGTACATTATCCAAGCAATGAAAGTAGACAGGAAAAAGACATATGTTCACACAGTAAAGTTCTCAAGGATAAATAATGCTAAGCATTTAACAGTACTGATCATGCAGGTGACTATAAACTGACCAGACATTACAGCAGAGTGGGTAGCAGTTGTGTTTTGTATTTAGGTAGTCACGTATCACAAACCTTCACAGAGACAAGACTATCCTGACTCAGGATACTTATAGACTTCCCAAGTCCTTACAGACGAATACCTCCAAATAGGTGACAATCGCTTCCTTCCACATCCTCACCAATTCACTCAGTAATCATCTTATTAGGGGACATTACAATACACTCTCCAGTGTCTGCAATACTGGAGGTGAATGATGTGATTGGTGAACACTATTGGCCATACTCTTGTGACTGCCACAAAAAATGAATACGTGGTGACTTCTGTCTGAACTCGAACTCACTACAAATCTGATTTCTTGTTTTCACAGAAATTATAAATTTGTCACTGATAATTATTTTCAATGAACTGGAAGGGACGAGAAGAAGGGGAAGACCAAGGAAAAGATGGAAAGAGGAAGTAGAAAGAGACCTTCAAGTGCTGGGAGTGAGAAGATGGAGAGAGTTGGTGGCAGATAGGAAAAAAAATGGAAGGACATTGTTCGACAGGCCAAAGCCCACAGTGGGCTGTAGTGCCAATGGAAGAAGAAGAATTATTTTCAACATATGTTATAAATTTGGTTACCTGCAACAAAATATTGTATGCACGTACTGACCTTCATTATGACGTTCGCTAACTTGTTACCTTAGGAATGTTCTGTACATGACATATGAACATTGCTGAAGTCTACCTGTGGGCTTGACATGGCTTAATGGACCCACAGCAAGGTTAAGGAACAGAGCAGTGGATGGATGGGGATCTCTTGTTCCAAATGATCGGATTTTTCAACAAGCGGACAAACAAACATTCAGACACAATGCCAAAAAATACCATTCTTACTCAAATTATGAGGTTTAAGCAACAGTGAGATGGAAGGTACCAAGATGGGTACACATTTTAATTTACCCACCATTCTTCAATGGTGAGCCTTACTTCTTTACACACAAAACAGTGACCAACAATGTTCCCTCATCACATTATTCCATGCTAATGAAGACAGAACGGCTTCCCAAAGCAGTCCGAACTGCCACAACCTGAGATTTTATCCCAATTATTTACCATGAAACATCAAGAGTTTTGATCACGATGTCCCCTTTTTCAAGGTATAATTTCTTAAAAAATCTCAGGCTGTCACCATAACAAGAACCTCTCTGCATTCCATACCAATAGTAATTACAGGAATAGGTGACATGAATGTTTCTGGCAGGTGGACTTCCAATTCTGTGTGAGTGGTGTAAGTAAGTGACATTCCATAACAAGTGATCATGCAGTTATAGATAAGAAGTACTTCAGTTAATGAAGAGCCCACGACAGAAACAAGATTGTCTGGCAGCCAACAGCTGTGTGGAATGAAAGAGAACTTACAAAGCCACATTACGATACAATGGAGATACGGCAGTACAACATGCTTTACACTGGCACTCATAAAAGCAGCACAGGTTTCACATCCATACCCTCATCAGCTCTTCTGCTTCCTTGTCATTGTTGGTAACAGGTTCATCACACTGACAGCATGTTTGAAAAATGGAGAGTTTTTACATATATAAGTTTGTGTGTATGGCACAACACAAAGTTCATAACTCTGTATCACCACTAGCCATAAGTAAAAGAAATGAAGAACATAGTTAATTTAAACTGCATATGAATGACATTAACTGAGAGGTACCACAACTACACGTTCATCTGTCTTTCCCACAATAACTGTGATCATTATTACTGTAGCGCACCCCTCATGACTGCTGACACTCGTGTTACCTTTACCCTATTATGAGCTGTCACAGATGCGGTGCTGAGCCCACAAGCGACAGAGGACATAACTCCTTAAGGATTAAGAATGGTCGGTGTGTAGAAACATGTCTATGAGTTACATAGTTAACACCAAAGTCCTCTGTGGCAGCAATACGGAGGATTAGCAGAACGCGCCAGTGACTACCACGGCCATAAGGCAATTACTTCTTGTTTTCAAGAAGTCAATGTGTTAAGCAAATGGGGAATCTTATCACTCAGTATAAAACATTCTACACCTATATTTATCTCAGTATTTAACCAACTTGATGCACAAAATTTGTTTCACAGTAAGTTTCATTTCGTGCCTCTACATATTTCGAGCACATGTGCTCATCATCGGGAGGTCAAAATTGCATTACACAGCCTCTGGTATCATAACATGTATAGGTGTGACGATACCAGAGGCTGTGTAATACAATTTTGACCTCCCGATGATGAGCACATTTGCTCGAAACATGTAGAGGCACGAAATAAAACTTAATGTGAAACAAATTTTGTGCATGAAGTTAGTTAAATACTGAGATGCACGGTCAACAAAACGTCAAAATTCTATACCTGTGTCAATTATATGAATATAGGTACTGCTTAACCCTTTAAGGACGTAACTGTATCTGAATGACTTGAAAACCCAGTCCATACCGCGCAGTAAACATTACGCCATGGTTATAAAAACCAGTCAGTTAATGCTGTATGGAAAAATTATCGCTATTTGTTCTGAGATCCACACAAAACACATAAATACACTGTGTGGGCAGAATGTAGAATTGTTGAATGTTAAACTGGTGGTACATATAGTGACCACTGGGCTACAGAGGGTTAAATCTCTGTTACAAAAACCAGCCAGTTAATGTTCTATAGGGATATAATCACTGTTTGTTCTCAGATCCACACAAAACACATAAATACAGTGTGTAGGCAGAACGTATAATTGTTGAATGTTAAACTGGCGGTACATATAGTGACCACTGGGCTACAAAGGGTTAAATCTCAGTTATAAAAACCAGTCAGTTAATGTTGTATAGGGAAATGATCACTGTTTGTTCTCAGATCCACACAAAA
>Ga0131853_10012424_pt1 | contig 15597 bp, 6 predicted proteins | sample TergutLab28metaG_FD_92764 | JGI IMG/M metagenome (GOLD analysis project Ga0131853, IMG submission 92764) | Labiotermes labralis P1 segment gut microbial communities from Petit-Saut dam, French Guiana - Lab288 P1 (version 2) (version 2) | ecosystem: Host-associated > Arthropoda: Insects >...
CTTTTTTTTTTAAATTATGGAACGGTTTTTTTTCCCCATTTCGACAATTCAAATTCTGACCCTGTTAAAAAAATTTGTTTCTGGCTGGACAGGTTTAAGACTTTTTTTTGAAAATTGAAAAAATATTTTTTTTTGGGGGGGGGGGGTGTTATCCAAGAATAGTTCAAAAGTAAAATGCAGATATAGCGACGTGTGAATTTACATACAAGTGCATTTGATAGAAATACGCAACAGAAAGGGTCCAATGAAGCTATATGGGTTTTTATGGCTCTAAACTGGCCGGTGGTCGAAGCTCCTTAACTGACTGTTTCATGGCATAACGGAAGGTAATTTTGTTTGGTTGTTTCAAACTTTAGTATAATTCTATTAACGTATAAAGTAAAATCCGATACTATAAAATCAGTACGAACTTCTACCGTCTTAATGTTACTGAATTAGTTAACAATAATCATATTTTAACTAGTCTTATCTTATGCATACTGAACATTTTTCTGAGAATGAAACGAACTGAGCCATCAAATCCTGCTTCTGGTTGCGTATAAACCACAAGTTCTAGCAGGGAGAATATCTGTCTGGTCAGATTGTGCAGTAAGATATACGCAGACACTATGAAGAACGTAACAGACTCCAAGAAGTGAAATTCTACAGCGCGAATTGAATAAAGAACAAATCGACACAAAAGTAGTATCAAAATTACGCGAGAGTGCAACAGAATTCCGGGTTTCTCTAAATATTCTTCACGAATAACTTACAAACAGGCTAATACCATATACACCAGTGTTAAATCAACAACCATTTATAGCAACTAGATGTTTCGACTCATTTTACATGACCATTTTCAGGGAGTGTGTTTTTTCGAAAATATTCCGTCAAATACAGAGGATTACATTAATAATTCTATAGCGACTTGACTTGGTATTTTAAACTGAACAGGGTACTGGGCTTGGCCACCTTGTCATATGATCTGAACAGTCTTTTCCGCTATCTTCCTTTTAAAATTCTCTAAATTCTGTTACACATGCGCTAGAAATGTATTACTTTGCAAATATCACTACTAATTAATAGTCAGGAGAAAATCTGCGTCTAATAAGGAGATAAACAGGGAGGAGAAAAAATGTTTATGAAAAAAACTTCGTAATTTGTATGTTTCTCTAAATACCACTAGCCCGAAAATATTAAAGAAATTTTCAGCAAAAGATAAAATAAGAAATGAATAGAAAATTTTAGTCGCAAAACTTTAAGAAAGGGGAGAACTCGGGAGACCTAGAAGAACATGGCTTATATAATTGAATAGAATGCCCGATGGCACTTGACAAGACGGCAGGGATGTTTCGGGTTCCATAAAAAGCGAAGAATTTTTTTAAACAATTTCTGTGGCCGTAATCTCCTCACGAAACATTCTGCTCCGTAGACTAACTAAGAGTCTACACTGCCCCTACGGTGTCATAATAATTTAGGAAACATGAAGTAAATTCAGTTGTTTCCGTAACCGAAAGTGCTTCTCAATAACCAACACAATAACAGTGTTACGGTGAGCGCAAATATTTTGTTTTGCTATTGCAAACATTATTAACACATAAATGGCTTACCACACCGAACAATACTGTTTAGTCTATCGCACAAGTACAAGAGGACAGGGAGGTGTCTCATTATTTATTTAGCGACACACTGCCATCTGTCAGCACCGTGTGAATCTGAATGAGTAATATCCACAGAATATAGGTCCTTCTCACATTTGCATGATTAGCGTTAGAGTTAACGAGACACGAGTGCGACTTTTGTCTACACGTAGAACACATAAATTAAAACCGCCCCACCACAGGCCTGGAAAAGGCCTTACGCTACAGGAGGTAGAGGCTTTTAGAATTTCTGGAATGTCGGCACACAAAGGCAGCAAGTTTGACAGCCCTAGGCACCGGCCGCCTTTATCCCACAGGAAACATCCCTGACACTCATTTCTGTTGGCGGCTGATTCGACCCTAGGTATGCTACGTAGAGTAAACCATGGAGCGGACCGAGGGATTAAATATGTGTAATCACAGCTACACCATTCTGTATCGAAACCGTGACCGTCAGGTTTGTATCGCAGTTCCTCAACCACCTGCAACACCGCCTATCCCCATATATCAATTACAGTATATAACTTACTTCTACTGTTATAGCGCCTAGTATTAAGTACAACCTGGACGCAATGAATACTTGGTAAATCACAAAACTTATGAAATTTGCATATGCTTTCTTAGGCGGATCCAATTCGATGTGTATATTTCATTTCGGAAAAGGAAATATTTATCCCGCTACGTAACACAAGTCATTCTGTACATTTTTTATCTACCAAGTGCTAAAGCAGACCTATACTCATGTCCAGTATAAAATAAATCGTAATTTAAAATATAAAATTTAACTGAATATTTCCAATTTGCATAGCACCAAAGTACTATGTATTATACTCCTGCAAAGCAACACTAAATAATCTAGTACCTCGGTAAATCAGTTTCCGAAGTAAAGTGATATTACAGGATAGGATCGAGATGGGCACCATTTGGATAAAGATACATTTCAAATCGTTGGTTAGCTAATGACTACGCAAATACAGTCCTGGAGAATCTGATGTTTATTGGACCGTGCATCATTTTGATAACTGAAGAATAAAAAAATCGTCTAGATGCCACTTACTATTTTATTGTACTTCTTATAGGCTCAACATATTTCCGGCATTACTATGCCCATCATCAGGAGTTCGCGACTATGATGTTGATTATCACATTGGTCGTTTTGTTCTTGGTTTGCTGTATGTTGGATGTTAGGTGCAGTTAGGCTGGAGTAGTGTCCGGGCTGCAGGCTCTTGCTTCAACCTGCAACCCTGACACTACTCCAGCCCAGCCGCACCTAACCTCCAACATACAGCAAACCAAGAACGAAACGACCAATGTGGTAGTCAACATCATAGTCGCGAACTCCTGATCATGGGCATAGTAATGCCCGAAACATGTTGTGCCTATAAGAAGTACAATAAAATAATAAGTGGCATCTAGTTGGTTTTTTATCATCCAGTCCTGCAGAATCAACAATGTCTTCAGCCGGTATAGACATTCTGTACATTTTATGGAACCCGAAGCTTTACTGAAGTTTTCTCAAGAGCCTGCTCCAATTCATTATCCTTAGCCGCATGAATTTAGCCCACACAATCCCATCATCTGATTCTAGGTCTTCCAAGCAGGTTCTTCCTCTCGTGTTTCCCTATCAAAAGTCTGTATATATTCTCTTACCTGCCACGTGTTCCGCCGATCTCATCTTCCTTCGAATAATATTTGGTTAAGCATTACAAATTATGAATCCTCTTATTGTGCAACTGTTGTAGCTTCCATTATTTTCTTTTCCCTCAGGCCAAAATATCCTCCTCAGCACCCTATTCTCTAACACCCCACACTATGTTGTACTCTTTATGTGAGAGGCCGAGCTTCACACCCACAGAAAAACAACAGGACAAACTATAGTTCTGTAAAGCAAGTATTTTAACCTTCATGCTTTCAGGTAGCAAACGCAAAGACAAAAGCTTCAGGATGAAACGCGAGCAGAAGTTCGACAGACTTAACTTGACTTTCATTTATTTACACACGCACCTTTTATTTGTTGAGGTCCGTACCAAATAATTGTACTTTGCCATAAACTCAAGAGCCTGCAACCTGCAGGTGGTCGACCAGAATTATTCTGCCGGTGCGCAGAAATTTTCAAAATAAACTGTAAATACTGACCTAAGATTACAATTTACAGAGGGATAATATATTTTAAGTTACTGTATTAAATCATATTTTAATACGGGCAAGAAAAATCAATGGGGCTGAAGAACATACAGTTCAGTAGAAACACAGCCGTTGAAAGGGTTAACGGCATGAAAAATATTAGAGGGAACAACAATTAAAATCGACTAGCAAACATTTTCAAGCCTACTCGATAACACACATGTCAAACATAGTGCTCGGCTTGCAGCATTATTCTCCGTTTGTAACTCAAATCCATTTCAAACTGAGGAAAGTTTTGAATTAATTTCCACCCGTGAAATATTTAAGCGAAAATACATTTTTAGTGAGAATATCAATTTACGAAAAAAAATTTTAAATTCTAACAAACTTCGGCGGGTTGTGGCTGTAGGACCTGATCGTGTGACAGGCAAAAAAAAAAAGTTATGTGAGAAAAAATAAAATATTTTCAATACATTTTAGTTACCAACGCACAATATTCTGCCAGCCAGTTTTGTGTGGCAAAATACCAACACTGAAACACATTTCACAACGAGCTGCGTCTATCGTTAACTTAAGTCTGTCCCAAATTAAATTATCGACAAGCTGTTCCTCTTCTTCCGGATACCGACAGCGAGCAAGATCATTTATCACACTCCACTGAAATTTGCTGATTATCCTGCTACAAGGCGTTTATAACATCTTATGATTTTATACGTTAAATTAATATATTTTTTCGAAATTAAATAACACAATGTTAACGACATTAAAATATGAAATTATAAAGAGATCTGGCATTTTAGTTCATATTGCAGAGTACCTAAATGAGTTAAATATGTTAGTATTAGAGCATTAAATAATATAATCACGTGACAACATACAGTCCCTCCGATAAAACTCGGTCCTGGAAAATATAAAGAGCAATGAAAAATCGGTGTATTTTGAAACAGGAAATTTTCTTGAATAAAATCCACGAATGAACCGGTACCCAGAAATATTGAATTGCTGAGAAACAAATATGAAAATTTCTCTCGTGATTTTAAGTTTCGTGAAATGCACACTGTCATGTTCACGACACGATATAATTTGTCACTGATAACGGGGCTGAAGATATGCAAGTGCAGCTGCAAGAACTGTAATGTGATTTAATTCTATAAGAAAAATTTAGTGAAGAGGGGGTGTCACATTTTGTTATCTCCTTACCTAAACATTGATTACCCAGAAGCATACAATTTTCTCGTCAAATATGTGCGACATACGATTGCATATATTCGTAAGAACGATCATTTTCGTGACTGAAGATATACATTTCTTGTTAATCAAGAAAGTGAAATTGCAAAATTAAAAAACCCTTTCATGTAAGCTAAGCGCTAATTAAAGATTCTACACTTCTGAAAAATCTGCTGATTAGAGGTGAGATATCAGAAAAGTACCGGATTGGATAACATAATTTAGAATTTCCATATTTATGTTTGGAACTAAGAGTTTACTTTATTTTAGGTGTTTGTGATATCTTGCGATTTTTGTAGTACTACGTATATTTACAGTGATTTCCAAAATTCCGCCACCCAGTCTCGTACCTCCTTTATTTGCCCACTACTGCCCGCAAACACCAATGAGTCTGACATAGGTGACTACATCAACAACCCTACTTCTTATTCTACCGGAACTAACCTCTGAAATTTCAGACAGGGTAGCTACATAACCTACAAACCAAGCATTCGCGTTTAACGCTGTCATTAATTGACTTTGAACCCAGTGTTGGGAAGCCAACGAATTTTCCTCATTTCCTCCATGACAGGAATCCAAAATTAAATTATAGGTTTAGTATTTACCTTTTAAAATCGTCACTTCTAGGCCTATAACTAAATGCTTTCACCGTCGAAGACAGTATGTGCAAAAAAAAATTGGAATGTGTAAAGTACACTAATAGACAAAAATGTATTCATAAACTCTTACATGACATCACAAATTCTAGCACTCAAGTGTGAAGCCTCTCCTTCTATTCGGTCGTAGGAAGATATTGGGGGGGGGGGGCTTCTGTGTTAATGTCTCCTGTGTGCACTGTAACTTATTTGTAACCAAGAAGAACAGGCAGAACAATATCATGATATAAAACGCAACTGAATCGCTCTTCATACGAGATGGCACAAATTACGTATCTGTTGTGTGTCCCGCGAAGTGTGAGGGTTGACACATATGCAGATATTTGGACTGAGTAATTTAAAAAATCACAATTATTTTTGACATTCGTTGAACTGTTAAAAACACATTGTCTTCTTCGTAGAATTTCACCAACAAAACCCTATCAGAGACACTGAGTCCAGTTTACACCCTCATACCCTACTTCTGTAAGATCCATGTGTACAAACTTTCAGTTGAAATACTTGGGAAAAACTATTTCATGGAATTAGGCGTACAGTGGAATATAATACAGTAGCAGGTCATACAGAAAGATAATATGAGAGTATGGTTTGGATTCAGCTGGTTCAGAATACCGTCCGAAGATGGACTCCTGAAAACAAAGCAACGAAATTTCTGTGTCCACAAAACGTAGGAAAATTCTTGAACAATTCAGCTACTATGAGATTCTCAAGAAGAATTCTCCTCTATGGAATTACTGAGTGATTGCATTCTTAAACCTGAAATAGCTAAGTTATTTCGGCATTTCTTTGGTTGTTCGGGTGTAAAATTAAGTAATAGGTTTATCTGCAGCACTCAGAGATAAAATAATGTTTCATCATCCGACATTTTTATATCTTCATTTGTACAGGGTCATTTTGTTTTTCGGCCCCTAATTACAATTGTTACGAATCACCAACTTCTATCTTTCGCGGATTCGCGGTAGATAGCTCTAAACTTACTAATCCATTACTCTATGACGTCACATGTCTCTTTAGATGCACCTTCCGGCAGTTGGACTGATGGCAGCTTCTAATTTTATTAATGGATATTATTGATTAATCAGTTTGTGCTAATGGTACGATAGGTCGTAAATGATTGCTCGAAGTGGAATACGTATGCTTTAATTTTATTTCAGTACCGTGCTGTAACAACCGACCACAGGAACAATCACAGCATTTTATTCCGAAATGACAAGAAAATCAAGAGAATAATCACGCTGCATCTTGCACAGTACCAGATGTTTTGTAGCTGTTATTTAATCAATATACAAACCACAGGATGTTAAACTCAAAAACTAATGCAGACGCACAGCAATATGACCTTACATTTCCCCCTGTCTAACTTACCACACGTCACATTAGCTGTTAAAGTGACATACTTCGAATCGCAGACATGCACGACATCTGATAAACAGATTATTAAAAACCGTTTGAAGTTCATGCCTTGAAATTTCCAATAGTGGGTGCACGATGTAAACGCCGTTGCGTGAATGACACACTGGAAGTAATATTGTCGCGTGTACGGTTACATTGAATCGTCTGACGTCTTAAGTCACACAGTCCACTTCAATCCGCTGTGCGTACCAGACATGTGAACCACAGTGTACCGTAAATTTGGTTTGTTCGTGAGTGTGCAGTACAGTTAATCACACATGATTTTTCACTGTGAAAATCTAATTAAGGATGAAATTGTTTGAAAACTGTCAAGACCAATTTAGAATAAGTTTTCTTGGTGCTACCATTCCTTCGAAATCAGTACCCGAGAAACGAAGACCATTTGCAACACCCACTCTAACATGCTTCAAACATCTATACATACATGTGTACGTACATACATACACACATATATACAAAAAAACATACATACATACACACATACACACACATACTATAGGGAAATGTAAGGTCGTTTAGCTTGCCGTGCGCCTGGGTTCTGTTTTCAATTGAACTACAATAAAACTACAAGAAAGGCGACGACCCCTCATTATATTCACAAAAGTACGCCATTAGGCCCTATTCTGGATGTGATGAAACCACTTACCACCTTCCCACGTTATTGTTCAAAGACTCGTGGAAATGTCATCGTCACATCCAATAATAACAATCTAAAGCAAAAGCCTAACTTGAAATCTTGTCAACAAGTTGAAATAATTTCTCATTACCTCAAATGTGCAACAGTTACTACCGTAAACGTCCCGAATTAACTGCCGTTACAATACAGAAAATCCGAATGATAGGTTACCGGAAAGAAAACTTCAAATATCTTAGTCATACAGACAACCAGCTGGCAGTGTTACAAAGGCAAACTCTCAGAGTTTTCTGACTGCAAACTACCTTAGTAGATTTCAATGTGAGCACCTCTGGTGGCACGAAAAGTATCCAGAAGGTCAGATAACTTGATACCGAAGCTCCGTAACACTGCATACAGCTGAGGTCAGCACGGTCGGCCATTGCATGGTTCAGGTCGGCACTGCCAGGCAACGTTATACCCGTTCAAAAAACACATACTTTATTGGTAGTAGGAACACATCGTCTATTGAATTTGAACTGCTTCTGTTACAGTTAAATTTTGTGTTGTATTAGAATTTCCTTTTATTAAAAACTGAATTGCTTCAGAGTAACTGCGGAGTCCTGGGGATTGTGAGACAATGTTTTTTGCAACGTAGAGAAAAACATTTGGAGCTGCATGCGCGCTTTCCCCACTGACCAGCTTGCCTCTTCATCCACGCGCTAGAAGTAATCAAGCTATCTGACGAAGTAAGTGCACGTGCTCGGAAGCATGTCGTCATTTACCTTAGCCATTGTCTCTTACTTGTGCTTTCAACTGCTTATGATCGTTGATTTGACATAGAAGACGAGGTCAGGAATCAATCGCTCGATGTCTGGCGGATTGATCGGTAGGTCACTGGACAACCACCGCTGGATTTCCTTTACCCTGTTGGCTTGTATGAAGAACCTCGTCTATCAGTGCACAAGCAAAGACATTCAGCTGCTGATCGTCGACACAAGAGACGCTGCTGACTATGGTAACTCACAACATGCTTCCAAACACGTGGACAAATGCAATGTTTTGCTAACAAACTTATTTACGCGGACAGATGTCGAATATTGTCTGGGAATTTGTTACACTACCAGTCATGCCCCCACTGAAATTTACTAAGGTAAGTGAAAAAAAAAAAAAAACTTCGAGCCTTTTCCTTGCAGTAGTGCCAACCAAAATCTGAAGAGCACAAAATGTTAAGATCGTCGTTAGGTAAACCTCCAATTTTCCACATCTTGTTATTTTATCTATCTGAAGTTCGAATAATCTTCTCAGAACCCTATTCTCATATACCTCGATAGCATTTACTTCCCTAAAAATTAAGCAAGTTTCACGCAATATACACCAGCAATTTTATGCATTCATTTTATATATTCATATCATGTTACATAGAAATCACGGGCAGATAACGCATTCGGAATTTGTAGGAAATTTTCATGAAATTCAAACGGATCCTAAGTACGTACAGTGCGAGTGTTGACTGAAGTGAGTGTCCACTGGCAGCCTGTGTGAATACAGTAATGAATTTCCAGGTTAAGCCAGTGATTTTCAAGATCACATAAGTAGTACCAGCGACTTAAGAATGCCATTGCTGAAAGAGATTAGATTACCATAACTTTTAAAAAAAACGTTAATACGTACCTTAGTAAAAATCGTTTCCGAAATATGTTTATTTACGCTCCAGTCTCCAGTCAGGAAAAGTGTAGATGTACCATAGCCATTACATTCGGTATTAAAATTACGTCACTGTAGACACTATCGAATCTTAACTTTGTAACGTCCTCAGTCAGCAATAATAACAATAATAACATGGCAGTCTTAAAAAATTCTGAAGTAAGGGCAACGCCAATGTCATTTCATGAAAGCTCCTGAAACTGCGTATAATGATAAGATTTTTAAAAATTTTGAACTTATGGTACATTTTGTTTGCCGTACGCAGATTTAAATTTAGCTTTAAGTTTTAAAGCAGTAAATAACAAAACATTGGACCTGAAAATAAGGAGACACAGGGCTATTATATGAATATATTTAAAAATTATGTGTAAAAGTACAAATGTTTCTTATACTTTAACAATCACAAACATGAAAAAAGGTGAAGTTTGGGGTAGAATAAAAAAAATTGCATGTACGTTTTCAAGTAAAATGTTATTCTAGTACAAAGTTACTCCCAAAACGATAACTTGGTTCTCCTTATTATTGTTATTTTTGCTGCTGATTCTGTCGTTGTTGGTGGTTGTGATAGACTCTCATCCCATGACCTTCAAACCACAAGCTCAGCATATTAATTCCTAAGATACAAGTACACTGCCACTTATTACCTTATTTCCCATCGTTATTACACAACCTTTGTAAGGAATGGAATTCCACGCGGTCGAAAAGTAGGCTTTATGAATTTTCCCCACAATCCTTTTTTTATTTGAGTGAATATGTAAACAAACAAAATGCAGGAAAGAGATCTCACATCTCAGTTGTCAACGTGCTGCGCCAACAAAAAATTACAGCCTAGTGAGGGCGTTACTTGCTTCTTTTATACGCTTACTTGTCGAGCTTTACCAGTCCATTCATTTTGCTCTCCGCATTGAAAGAAGCTCCACACTGAGAAAAGCTTTGATTAATCTACATTTAATCAAATGACTTTAACAGCATTTGTAGCACAGCCTACGTGCAAGGAGGGCTTGAAGCCAACCACCCCCTACCCCAGCACTATTATACGGAATTAATTATTTTTCCCAGTCAAGATTTCAGTCTAGGCCCCGCTATTTATTGTATATAACACTCAGCCATCTTTTACGGAATTTATGTTAGATTACTAGCCATGTTGGGGAAGGATGGGCGAATGGTTTTGCCGACCCGGGTGGCAGTCCAATTGGCGTCGAAATCCGTAACTTCTGTTGTGGGCGGACATTGTGATTATTTGCCATGGGCGCCCAAAGTCTTACTCTCATATCTCTTTCAAGTGTTAGGTACAAACACGCACAGAGACATGCAGATAGCTGTCTCCATACAACGCGAACAGGCCGCGAGGATAGTATTTCGGTGTTTGCAAAACAAAAACTGAAACCTGGCGTTATATAGTCACAGTTACTAACATCATCTTTGAATACGGAAAATTTGAATGAGAATAAGCAAGACTACTGGCTTGGGGGAACTATTCCCATCACCAACAGATTCCGTTCACTTTCAGAACAACACATGGAGGAAGCAGATAAACAGAGTACAGAACCAAAGCCGCCCCCAAACTTCATATCAGGTTTCACGAACATAAAACCTCTAATCGAGTTACTTAACACAACAGCAAAAGACAAATACCTCGTGAAAACAGTATACAACGATCAAGTCAGAGTACAGCCCACAGAAAGCTCAATATATACCATTATAGTGAAAGCACTAATAGACAAAAATACAGAATTTCACACTTAAAAACCGAGGAAAGATAGAAGCTTTCGCGTAGTCCTTAAGAACATTCACCCATCCACGGACTTGAATAACATCAGGCAGGATCTAAAAGATAGGGGGCACGAAGTAATGAACATTTTGAATGTCAAACAAAAGGTGACTAAAAAACCCCTACCCATTCACTTCGTCGACATCAAACCCTCTGGTAACAACAAAGAAATCTACAACATAACCGCATTGTTGAACACAATAGTACAGTTTGAAGCACCTCACGCAAAACACGAAATCCCCCAATGCATACGCTGCCAACAATTCGGACACACAAAAAATTACTGCAGGAAAACCCACGATGCGTAAAGTGTGCGGTACAACATTTAATCAGTGAGTGTCCCAGGAAAGCTAAAGGCGATAACGTCAAATGTGTAAACTGTCACGAAAAACATCCGGCTAACTATAGAGGATGCATGACACACAAACAAATACAACAAAAAAAGTACCCAAGACTAAGAGAACGTCTTATGGAAATAAGACCACCTCCAACAGGAGTAACCTATGCTCAGGATGCACAAGGACAAAACAAACTGCCTCAAAAAAATGTACTCCAACCTCATAAAACGGATAAGACACATCCATCAAACGACCTCACCGAACTCAAACAAATGATGAAAAACCTGTTAGATCAGATGGGCACACTCATCAACCTAATAACGGCGCTCATCAGTAAAACTAACTAATGGCTCATATACTCAACATTGCAGTCTGGAACGCCAATGGCTTGTGCCAACATGCGCAAGAGATAAAACTATTTTTACAGACTCTTCACCTATACATACTACTGGTATCAGAAACACACTTCACGGGAAGAAGCTACATGAAAATACCAAACTACAACATATATCACGACACTCACCCAGATGAGACAGCACACGGAGGTACCGCAGTAATAATTAGACAAAACATTAAACATCACACACGAATCGTATATAAACAAGATAACATAAAAGCTACTAGCATCTCCCTTGAAGACAGCATAGGAGAAATAACAATCTCCGCGATCTACTGCCCTCCAAAGCATAACAATAAGTACGATGATTTTGACCGCTTCTTTAAGACACTCGGACACCGTTTCATTGCCGGAGGAGACTTTAATGCCAAACACACCTTCTGGGGATCAAGACTCACAAATACGGAAGGAAGAGAGCTATTTAAAGTTATGCAAAATAACAACCTAAAGCACCTCTCCACACGACAACCCACCTACTGGCCAAACGATCCAAACAAAATACCGCACCTCCTAGACTTTTGTGTAATTAAGGGAATTGACAACAAAAAACTCGCAGTGGCACCCTGTCTCGAACTAACGTCAGATCACACCCCTATCCTGATAACAGTGTTTACCCACGCACTAGGAAAACCAAAGAAACCGTCATTATACAGCAAAAAAACTGACTGGAATTGCTTTAGAGAAACTCTCGACGAACAATTAACCCTAACGATACCCCTAAAAACTGAAATCGACATTGAAGAAGCAGTTGAAAACGTAACCAAAGCAACACAGAGTGCAGCATGGCAGGCAACCCAATATACTCGTAGTAACGACCAAACCTATGCAGAAGAACCTCCGATAAATATAAAACGGAAACTGGCAGAAAAACGAAAAGCTCGCAAACGATGGCAACTAACAAGAGCCCCTCAAGACAAACAACGTTAAAAAAATAGCGAAAGAACTAAAACATCTGCTACAAACCCTAAAAAATGAGGGTATCCAAACCTATCTCCAAGAACTGACGCCAACTGAAGCCACAGACTATTCGTTATGGAAAGCCACCCGCAAAATAAAGCAACCTCAGCACCAAATACCTCCTATACGCATAAATCGCAACACTTGGGCACGAATAGACAAACAAAAAGCCACGGCCTTCGCAAAACATCTTGCATCGGTCTTCCAATCATTTCCATCCCAACTATCGGCAATGGAAGAAGAAACCATTATGAATGAACTAAATGCCCCACACCAGATGGCCCTACCGATGAAGAAAATCCGGATTAGCGAGGTTAAAAGTGTCATCAAACGTAAAATCCATCCCAAGAAGCCCCCAGGCTACGATCTAATCACCGGAAAAGTCTTTCAGGAACTTTCCCATAAAGCCCTCCGAGCGATAACACAAATACAACGCCATACTACGAATCGAATACTTTCCCTGTCAGTGGAAAGTAGGACAAATCATTATGATCGCAAAACCGGGAAACAAACTCAGACGACATAGCATCATATCGACCAATTAGTTTCCTCCCGATCCTATCTAAGATCCTAGAAAATATACTACTTCAACGACTAACACCCATCATAGACGACAGCAAACTTATACCGTCCCATGTATTCGGATTTAGAAAGAAACACGGAACCGTCGAACAAGCTCATCGATTAGTTAATAAAATCCACAACGACTTGGAAACAAACGATACTGCTCGGCGGCCTTCATCGATATAAGCCAAGCCTTCGACAAGTCTGGCACACACGCCTATTCTACAAACTAAAAATGCGTTCCCACATCCGGCATACATGAAGTCGTATCTCACCGACAGGACCTTTCAAGTACGATATCAAGAAGATTACACACACTGCACTCCACACCATCCAATCTGGATTACCACAGGGTAGTATCCTCGGACCCATACTCTATCAATATACACTGTAGACTTGCCGGAAACTGAGCAAACGATGACAGAAACCTACGCCGATGATACAGAAATTCTAGCCTCACACCACAATCACATTACTGCTTCAACAAACCTTCAACACAACCTTAATCAGTTCGAAAAGTGGTTAAGACGATGGCGCATAAAAGCTAATGAAAATAAATCGACTCATATTACCTTCTCCTTGAAACGTGAAACCTGTCCCGCAGTTACATTAAATGGACAATATATCCCACAGAGAGAAACTGCCAAATACTTAGCCATTCACCTTGACCGCAGGCTGACATGGCAAAAACACATCTGTACCAAAAGAAAACAGCTCAGATTGCAACTCCACCGCATGTACTGGATCATAGGACGAAAGTCGAAACTGTCACTAGAAAATAAATTACTGATATACAAAACGATCCTAAAGCCCATCTGGACGTACGGCATTCCCGTCTGGGGTACAGCGAGTAATTCCAATGTCGAAATACTGCAAAGATTTCAAAATAAAGTCCTCAGATCAATCGTCAACGCTCCATGGTATGTACCGAACACTATTTTACACACCGATCTACAGATACCCACTGTTAAAGCAGAAATAACTAACTTCAGCACCAAATACCGAAAAAAACTAATCACACATCCCAACGAACTCATACCCGCCATACTAGAAAAAGAAGGACTAAGAAGACTAAAACGTTTCAAACTAACTGAACTAACCTCAAGGTTCTCATAAGCACCGTACACAGGTACGAGAATATCTGATGTGAGGATATTCAATGTAATATTACTCCAGAGGTCATGCGATGTCAGCGTAGGATATAAGGTTAAGAGTACTTATAGTCTGTAATAGACTGGTAGTACAATAAAGAGACCAAAAAAAATCTTTGAATACAGCAAAGACAACATACGACATGCGTCAGGAAGTTCGTTACATTCATCTTTCAAACATCCAACTTACCATTGAGTTGCTGCTGTAACATCAATGTATATTGGATATCTGCAGTAACTAGACACCACCTTCACTACCACATATTACTTAATGAGCAAATAAAACGATCTGAAACTCTTCCTTAAGCTAGACTGCCTTCTAACCTGTACGTCGGTTGAGTTATCGCTCGATTTGTTAAAATCGATTTCGCAGCGCCTGAGGGATCGTGTGATTAGAGTGACATCTGGACGACATAATTAGAACTTGTGGAATAAAGAACCTGCACTGCGAAATGCCGTGTAACAGACGGTTCATGGTTCGTATATACACACACTTAAAGCCTACGTTGAAAATTAGCCTTAAGAAGGTAAGACTGAGTAGAGTCGTAGACGTTTACTCACGTACCTATATTCTTAGTAACGCTGTGCAATAAATATTGCTCCATTTTAGACCTTGTAGTATTGATCATGAATCTGCTGGAAGAAATGTTGAAGATTTGGGAATTGCGTCACAGCCTGCAAGCGTTTACTCACATATAGGCAGCAAAGAAAAAGAAAACCTGGAATGACTTTATAATTTAGTTGATAATGCGCTGTAATTAACAAACATCATTTTAATTTAATAATATTAAATTTTTAATTGCGTCATCATTTATATACCTGAATAACAATTTAAGTAGTATGGTTAATATGAATTTTAAATACCTAAAGTAAAAGGGTGACCGCCTCTGTGGTCTAGTGGTCAGAGTTTCTGGCTACAGATACAGAGGTCCCGGGCTCGATCCCCGGCGCTACCAGATTTTCTGAGTAGTAGTGGGTCTGGAAAGGGGTCCACTCAGCCTCGTGAGGTCAATTGAGGAGCTACTTGAATGAAAAAAGTAGCGGCTCCAGGTCTAGAAAA
>Ga0131853_10012425_pt1 | contig 15597 bp, 6 predicted proteins | sample TergutLab28metaG_FD_92764 | JGI IMG/M metagenome (GOLD analysis project Ga0131853, IMG submission 92764) | Labiotermes labralis P1 segment gut microbial communities from Petit-Saut dam, French Guiana - Lab288 P1 (version 2) (version 2) | ecosystem: Host-associated > Arthropoda: Insects >...
CATACACCACCCATTTTATAAGAGTTTCTGCAATAAGAGGCACCCAAAGTATAACTGTCAATTTGGATTAAATTAATTTCATGTTGATTCAAGTGATGTTCGGTAAAACATAAAATATGAGGGGGGCTAGGGTAAAGGGAATTTATCACCTCATCGGATTTCCATCTTAGTCCTTGGATATTCTGATGCAGAATTCGTAGTGCTTCATCTGAAGTACTTGCAATCGATGTAGTCCTTCTTCGCCTGTTCAGTGACTCTGGCGTTGCCCGTGAGACTCGTAGATTTTTTATTGTATCAGCCTCATCAAGTAATGGTTTACTGATCACTGCGTTGCTCTTTTTGCACCTGGTAGCCATAAAAAATCGTTGTGTCTAGTCACTGGAGGTTTCTTCGGTCTTCCTTATGTTCGTGATGTTTGCAGGCTCTCATCGGGTATAGTAACTCTCGCAAGGTCCTTGTTGGTCACTGCACATGTTGTAGTTTCATGGAGTTCCGGCTGTACATCTTTAGGGGTTCCTTCTTCATTAATAGGTATGGGGGTACACTTTCTTTTTGCCCTGAGCTGATTGATACTTCTTGCTATAATTTCTGACATTTTTTTCTTTGCCTACAGTGTTTAGATGTAGTCCGTGTTGGGTGAAATTATCCCTGTGAAGGTCAATATCTATTACCGACACATTGTCTCTTACCTTGAAAATCTTATGCAGTTTCCTGTTGTATACTTGAATTTCTTTATTAATGCAGGATGTCTGTTGTAGATCGTGCCTATGAGGTGCGGCTTATTCTTATTATTCTTCTTGTCCTTTTTTGGGATAATAATCCCTGCCTATATTAGTGGAGTTTCCCCAAAAAATTATATCATATTTTATTAGTGAATGAAAGTACGGAACATACTTGATCATAAGAGCATTTATCTGCAGAGAAGAGCAGATAAATGCGTGAGACCAAGTACGGAAGAAAGCCGCTGAATTTACTAATCATACCAAGGATTTTGACTGGGAAACCTTGGCTCAGCATAGGATGATAGCATGCTTATGTGCACTTTTTAAATCATACTCTTGGGAATGGGCTTGGAAAGCTATACATGATAGGTTGCGAAGGCCTTACTATTTGAGCAGGGTTGATCATGTTCAGAAAATTAGAGACAGGAAGCAGAGAACGGATATCGGGATGTATTCCTTTGTAAATAGGACCATAAAAAACTGGAACCAACTACCTTTAGAAGCATTAGTGTCTTTCTCTTGTAAACCTCAAATTTCTAGAAACAGAGTTAGGAAAGTAACTGTAAGTGGGTTGAAGCAAAAGGAATATATGCATATATAATATATTTGACTGCAAATGGGCTGTCACCTGGTGGCAGTGGTTGTTATGCATTTACATAAATATGAAATAAAGATAACCTAAAATAAAATAAAGTTAACATAAGTGTGGCAAATATCATCTAAAAGTGCAATGAAGTGAAGTGAGTTGAAGTGTAGTAATGTGAGGTGAAATGGAGCAGTAAGAAATTTGAATGGGGTTAAGTCAAATGAGAGAGTAGTGAAGTGTAGATGGGTAAAGTTTAAATGGGAGGCAGTGAAGTGTCGACAAGCGTAGTGAAGTGGAGTGAAGTGTAGATGGGTAAAGTTTAAATGGGAAGAAGTGAAGTGTTGACAAGTGTAGTGAAGTGGAGTGAAGGTCTTAGGAACAGGGTGTCTATCATTATTAGAAGATGTAAAGACCATATGAAGTTTTACTGCTTCTCTCATATTCTTTCGGTTCTATTGTGTTTCATTGTATAATTGGTTGTATGTTTTGTATGCTTCTGTTTAATTTTGTATATTATGTATTCTTTTTGTTATGTTTATGTATTCTTATTGTGTTTCATTGTGTTGTTCTGTGTATTGTTGTATTGTTTGTGTGTAAATGTGTACTATTGCCACCAGGTGTTAACCCAATTGCAGGTAATGAATATATCATATCATACCAATGTTTAACACATGGCATAGTTTTCTTTTACAAAACAAGCAGTGATCATCATGAGTCCTCTTAAGTACAATGATTATCCAGTTGCATACCAAGTAATTTTATGTTACCTGCTTCAGTAAGCATTTGACCTGTACATATCAATTTCAGTGGATAGCAAGAGAATTGACAGGGAGTGAATTTTACAATATTTGTATTTTTCTACATGTAATACAAGCTGATTTGCCTGGAACCATTTAGACATAGGCTATATGATAAAAAAGAATTGAACATTCGTTGAAAGTCATCATACTTATTATTAGAAACAAGGACACTGATATCATCAGTAAACATTGTAACATCAGAAAATGTAATAATTGTTATGGGACAATCATTAATGTGTATGTTGAATGAGAAACTAAAACTGATCCTTGGGGGATACATGAACACATAATTTAAAAACAAAACTATAATTTTGTCCTTGTATGGGAGTAAAATTATTCTACACACTGAGGGCTTGGGGTGTTTTGGAAAAGAATGCTGTGGAAAATACTAGAACCTGAGGTGAAGGAAATAACAAGGTAAAAAAAAACATGAAGACAAGGGAACACTTGGGGACATAGATATATATGGATAATTTAAAATAAATACTAAAGGACAAAGTGTAAGGATGTAGACTTCACTTATTTAGCTCATGACAGTTGTTCAGTAACTTGCTCTTAGGAAGATGGCAGTTAACATTTAGTCTTCACAACAGGTGGGTCAATTTTTGACTAGTTTGCTTGACTATTTGCTTCTCAAGCATAATTTCCTTCATGAAGTTATGTCTGTAAACACACACACACACACACACACACACACCCATATAGGCTTTAGGCACTCTGAAGATGTACAGTTAATATATAATATGATGAAAAATTATGTAAACTGCCTGGGAGTACAAGACTCATATATGTTACAAAACTGTTTTTTGAAAGAAGCATGTAAAATATGTTGACAAAAGTGCCACATTTACCTGAATATATATCCAGCTGAGAAAATGAGAACACGTTCACAGTGCATGTCTTGTGATGTCAGACAGGCATGTGTGGACACAACAAAAACTTCATCATCAGTGGTCTCACAAATGTATACTGATCACAATATGACTGCTGCACATTTTCCAACACACCAAGCTGTAGACAATGCAGTGGCACAAGTGTCTCAGTCTAGCAGCGAAACATGGATTAAAAACTGTATGGCACTAGCAGCTGAATGAGGCTGTCTGAATTTCCCCTGAGGTGTTTCCTGTAGGACTAGATATAACTGATAAAATAACAATGTTAGTAGTTATATAACATTCATTTCAGTGAGCCATTCACTGAGTTTACATTTCTTTACAACCATTCTTACTAAATTGGCTGTCCAGTTCTTTGTGGTGCAAATACCATTAATAAATTATTAATTAATGTGGACTACAGAAGTGAAAAATGTGACACACAATTTCAGTTAAATTTTGATGTTGTTATATATGTATGTGTGTGTGTGTGTGTGTTTATGTGTGTGTATGTGTGTGTGTGTGTGTAAGTAATACATTTACTTATTATATTATTTATTAATATTTAACAGTTGAGGTCTTGGCGTGTCGAAGCACTACATTACTTTTTTTTTTAGTTTAATTATTGGTACAACTGACTTCTTTTGTCACAGCACTAACCACTGTGGGCCTAGATTTAAAAAATTCTGTATAATGAGCATTCTTTTCTCTTTAGTTCCATATTTCAGCAAGCAATCCTATGCCACTGATTGTGGCAAGACTAATTGTGTTCTGAAGCTTTCAGGTTATGTTCTGAGAAAATTAGTAAATTCGGTGCCTTAAGCAGTGATGGTGAAGCAGATGTTAATCATGTAAAAAACAGGTCTGAGAGTCATGTATGTAACAAAGATATGTCATGTGAGGTAAGTTTCTACAGTTCATCATTCACAGCAGTGTAACATGCTTTGCTCCACTACATGGCCCAGCAGGTTTAAGATCTGCAGAACATTTCATATCAGACTGTTACTGGACACCAGCACACTTTTGAAGCACTGCAGTTTTTACAGAATTGTAACTAATACAATGATTTTATTGCCAGGCATAGTGCTATGTTGCTGAAATGCATCAGCATGCAATAACACAGCCAACATGCTGTGCTGTCAGTACCAATGGTGATTCAGGATTTTATGCTTTTTACCTATTTTGCTAATAAAGGGGTTGATTAACATAGCACAGATGTACTATTTTGTGTTTTGTTTCATTCCTTTTATCTTTGTTACAACAGCACACTCCAGAATACACATTCACACAAATAACCTATGATGATGACATAAGAGAAAAAAAGAATAAGGTAGCACTCTCATCCAGAAAGGGGCATAACTGATAAAAACCTTGCATTCAAATCTTCAGAGATTCACAGGTTCATGTTTTCTGTGGAAACCCTGGTCAAATAACAGTTCCTTTGATAGTCAGCATGAAGAAAGGAAAAATATCTCAAAATTTGGTTTTATATAAAAAGAGTGGTTGAAAATATTGTAGCAGGACTCAGAAAGTAAAGATTTAAAAAAACTTTCTTTATATTTCTGTAGCACATCTTGAGTTCTTGCAGCACTTAAAATGAGAGGACAATGACAGGACTGTTTATCTGCAGTGATGATGGTTTATGCAGACAGATGATGTATTTATTTAAAGAAAATGATGAGGTTAGGTTCAAGTAAAGTACCAAATGGAAACTTCAGAAACTAAGAGTATTGTTTTTATTTAATTGGAATTCTGTACTTTCAAAATCTTCAAACTTTTCTGGAACATCTCATATAGTGCATGGGTGTTAACCATGAAGACTATCCATAGTAGAAAAATTAGGTAAAATAAATAAATAAAAATAAACAAATACATAAATAAGATATGTTTAAGCGGCTGTTTTACAGAGACATATACATTATGTTGATAGTTTGTATAAGAAGTACTGTAACATAGCATCAAATATGAAATAAAATTGTTGAAAACTACACTGACAACTTGTTTTATTTTTAACTATGAGCTGGAGTTCAGTACAAAGAAATATCATAAAGAACTCAATAGCAGAAAAGTTCAGTGTTTAAGTCAGACACACACATATCTTTTGTATGAATTTACTAATTGTAAGGATTCTTAAATGTCTACAGATAAAAAATGGTGTGATAGTACAGTGCAACTTGATAACCAGTTACCTCAGAATAACCACTGGCAGGTACAGCACTTTCTCACAGCAGCAGTCTACATATTCACAGACCCAAAGTGTGGCAGCACCTGAAGGTAATCTGCATCTGCAACTGGCATTCACTTTTGCTATATGAAATTAACATGCCCACCATTTTGTGTCTTTACATCAGTGGTGCCACTGATTTGTCACGGTGTGCAAAGAATTTGATTTCTTTAAAATTTTTGGCCTGTTCTCCCAACAGGGGTAACAATGACAGCAAAGTGTCTTGTGGTTGGTGCTAGTGACACTCTGTACTATGAAAGTGAGATTTGTAATGTGTTTAGACAGGTAGGATAATTTTCCTGATTTTGTAAAGTTTGTTAAATTTTATGAAGAGAGTAAGTACCAGGATTTGTGGACAACAGGAACGCATTAAAACAAATTTCAGCATCCTGATGTAGAAAATAACGAGAATGGATTGAGTAGCACTATTACTGAAATTCTCCATTTTTATTACACCCTAACCATCCTCACAGAGGTGTTCCACAAAGAGTCATGCTAAAACCAGCATGTGATGTAGGTAGGTCATGCCCATTCATCTACACACTTCATGTTTGAAACACATTAAAGGAATTTGGTTTGGTTTGATATTTGTTTTATATACTAAATAGTGTACAGCCGAAGTTGTTTTGATCTGTACTGGTCCAAATAATCATTATTTTAAAACTCAAATTATGTGACTTTTTAAAAAATGGCTTCATGTACAAAAATGTTAGTATGTGGCATAAAACATGAATATGCTTGTGTTTATGAACCATGAATATTATTTTAAAAACTGTGTAACGTGAATTGCATTACCAAGGCAACACAATTTAAGAAAAAATGTACGGTATTTGTCTCTCTGCTGTATTTTCTTCATTGCTGATTAGTTTTGTTGGGAACAGAATTTATAACTGTAGGTTTGTATGTAATGTGCATGCTGTTGATCTGCTCTGTCAGCAAATATTTAAAATAAAGGAAACACATGACCAGGGTAATAATCATACAGTAACTGCAAACTGGAGTGCACCTTAACATATTAATCTGTACTACTAAGCACTTAGGAAGTTATGATTATCACTGTAAGGTTGATAATTGAAACATCATGGCCGCTGAATTGTAAGTTGAAACATCATGGCCGCTGAACTGTAAGTACATTGACCAAGCCATTATGTTTATTTATGATTGGACAGATTTCTCTCTAACTATATATTGCAGTTTAAGTTTTCTAATTAACGAATGAGGAAATGTTTAGATTTTGTATTTGAAACATGTTTTGATCCGCAGTGTTTATTGGCATACATCACGTGCATGTGTGTGTCTTTTGTGTGTGTGTGTGCGTGTTTTCATACTTGAAGGCTGTCATTTCAAGACAACTCATTATGTGATGACAATGCATGTAACTTCAACTGACAGGCCTGAAGTTTTCACAATGATAAATATTCATATTGTGGTCATCCAGATTACAATACTGTAGTCTTCTAGATGGTCACAAGCACTTAGGATGCATATACTGCCACCTTCAACCTTTCTGCTCTGAGACCAAGAAAGTATATTCCTCTGTGTTGTTGGTACCCACCTACAAGATTATGCAATCATAACCCATTTTACAGATGCTGCAATATGTCTAAACATGCAAGAATATTCAATGGGGCTTTGTATTGTCACATTTTTATCTGTGTGGCTAAGTTTCAGTGGTTCCCTTGCAAGAAAACCTCAACATTAAACGTCGGTAATGTCACAAACAACCACTGCATCCTATCCTCAGCCTTTTAAATCCAGTACACAGATCCTACTTTGAGGCCTTTCTTAGCGTCATTGAGTTCATTGCTGTAAAAATACTCGAAGGCTGTAGAATATTTGGTGGACTTTCTTCTCCCCACCAGTTGTGTTGTGCTGCAGTAAGTTCCCACATTTATTTGGCTTAAACTCTAACCTCAATTCACTCCATTTCTGTTTCCCGCAGTCCTGTATATTTAACATCTATTCCAGTACAGAACCTTTCTCAGTACTTCTTTATGCCTTATTCTTCCTATACCGTGCCTGTCATATTTGCATACGGCGTCTTTCATACTCCGTCCATATACATGCCCGAACTCTGTAAGTTTACCTCTATTTCGATTTTCAGTCATCAAAGACACTGAACTAGTCCCATCCTTTGGTCTTGACTGTTCTAGTTGTCTCTGCTCTGAATTCCGAATTTTATGAAACTCCGTTCATGTACAGCAGATTTTCTTAATGTAGCGGAACACACAGATCCGCAACGCGTCTAATGTTGCGCGGGATGGCCATTCGGTAATTAACCGGCACCTGATGGAATGACGCTCGCAGGTCACTCAACACTAGACGAGTTGACCGCAACAGTGGCCTACGTACATACCATATTTAATGACGTGATGAAAGTGGGCAGTGTAATTAACTGTCTGTAGCCAGTGAAGCGGATCCGATATACACATGGACGGCAACTATTCAACCCCAGGGGCCTGCGTTACTTACCTTTTATTAAATTAATTGAATTTCCAGCTCGTCCTCGATTTCTAGTACAATTTGTGAACGGAAGCAGCAAAATAATAAGCAATTCTTGTCCACACATCCGTGGCTGTACACGTAAAAATCTGCACATTAATATCGGGGTGATCGAAATTTTGGGTTTATTCATAATATTTTCATTGCAGACTTTGATATTAATGTCAACTCTTTTTCAACTGGGCTTAGAAATAACAAAAATAGAGTTCGATATGTAGAAGAAATCTTTTCACGTTAAAACAGAATTTAGAATTAGTTTCTGTTCCGCATTAAGGCAGCACAGTATTACCCTCGTCACAGGTTAATAAACCGTCTAGTTCCATGTGTGCTGTCGCCAGTAGTCTAGTATCTAGGCAGCACTGCTAGGAGATGGCAATCTAATATTGCCCCCTCTCCCAAATTACTCTCCAATATAAACCATCACATATTGGGCCTACCAGGAAGTATAACAGCACTTAAACCTGCCAAAACGAACAGCTCAACAAAATAGGAAAACACGATTCTTAAGTAACCAAAATGAGAAATATGAAGAAAAATAGAGGGAAAATATTACATAAAGCTGGTGCTGTTGAAATACGCCTGAGAGCAGCCTTTGGAGACTGGGCTCAGCAGAGATGATTCATCTTACTGCACGAAGAAAAATTTTGTTCTGGAATTTATGTAGTAACATAAAATAACATATAGCAATGCAAGCACATGTATAGCAGGCGTAATTCCACAAAGTCTCCAACTTCAGGCCCAGATAACGTTAGCGAGCCTAAGCAGTCACAAGTATGGAGAGTGTTCGTAGTCGTGTCTGCATGTATCAGTGTGTTTCTGCTCTCAGAATGGTGGAGGAGCCATTGTTCGCCTGCTTACGTAGCAACTAAATTCATGTGACTGAGGTAGGTGGTCCTTACAGTTTGTGATGCTCGCGCTGAAGGCTGTCAGGCAGAATGATGGGGACTTTACGGACGTAGCCCTGCTTGCTCTACTGTAATGTATTGGTGCAAAAACACTAGGACCTTATCCAGAATCCATAAAAATTATTAAAAACCCACATGGTAGGCCACATCAATTACATTAAGACATTATTTAATACATATTTATTAATAAAGGTAAGTATATTGGATAAATAATTGTTATCGAGGTTCGTCAATCGATCTGTGCATTCTTGTACTGAGAAAGTATAGATGGTATCTGAAAGGCACATGTCAACTCTCCTTGGTGTCTTCGAAGTCGATCGAACTAATGTTTTCTTTTTCACTGTCCTAACTAACAGACAGGTTTAACAAATTAGGGTCACATCTGGAGCACCTACCACAGTGAAAGACGCCAAAGATGTTACAAAACGTAATCTGGAATGCGTGTTTCTCTTCGCTTTCATATTCTGACAATACACAGCACAAAATTTCTTTAACACGTTTAACTCAAGTCAGACAGTACGTACCTGAAAACGTTGATCTCTTAAATGTCTCGAACTTTGTGTCTGAAACATTCAGTTTTAAAATTGTTTAAAATATGAAATTATTCACGTTGGTCTCCTCGAGAAAAGCATTATTTTACTGGATTTAATGAAATAAGGCAGTATTCTACTTTATCCTTCACTACACTGGCAGCATGCTGCAGAACTCTGTACATATTAGCGCGCAGTTGTTTCTGCTCCCAAATCTTCTCTGCTTATCATGTAATGCTGCAAAATTACGCGGGCGGTATTTTGTTCTTATTATTATTGTTACTCAATTCTTGGTACCAGTTAATTCAATTACACCTTCCGAAGAACTTTGATCTATAAATTGCACGAGTCTTTTGTTCTAAGTGCATAAGATTGATGCATAACACATAGGCCTAGATCTTCGTATGTGTATCGGTGTGCATGTTCCAATGTCGAACATAATTTTCAATCTTACAAGTTTAACACAACCCAGAGGGCCTACTTTACATCAGATCCAATTCATCCATTCTTTCAAAACGGCTCATCGTTCAAAACATTTGTGTACCGTCAAAATCTGTCAATAAGATCTACAGGTTGTGTCTGTAAAATAGCTGATGCGCTGTGAATCTAATGAAATTATTGAAAGTCTGAGCGCACTTCGATATAGCATAATTTGTGTAATAATATATGTAGACCCATCTTATCTGAGGTTTTCCTGGCAACACGAAGATTGTGGTCTTTTGGTATGAGACACTGTGTAGTTTGTTGCATATCTGACATGACAAGTCTCTTTAATCTGATGTTTATTGGACGGTGCATTATTGTGATAACTGAAGAGTAAAAAACCAACTAGATGTCACTTATTATTTTATTGTACTTCTTATAGGCTCAGCATGTTTCGGGCATTACTATGCCAATCATCAGGAGCTCGCGACTATGATGTTGATTACCACATTGGTCGTTTCGTTCTTGGTTTGCTGTATGTTGAAGGTTAGGTGCGGTTAGGCTGGAGTAGTGTCCGGGCTGCAGGCTAAAGCACAACTCTTTACTATTATAAAAACCCCTGTCTCTAGGACTTCACACATTTCTAATATCTTGCTCTGAAGTTTATCTCAGTATTTAACCAACTTGATTCACAAAATTTGTTTCACAATACGTTTTATTTCATGCCTCTACATGTTTCGAGCACCTATAGGTGTGATGATACCAGAGGCTGTGTAATGCAATTCTGACCTCCTGATGATGAGCACATGTGCTCGAAACATGTAGAGGCATAAAATAAAATTTATTGTGAAACAAATTTTGTGCATCTAGTTGGTTAAATACTGAGATAAATATACTGAGATGCACGGTCAGCAAAACGTCAAACTTTGTTCTGAAGTGTTAAGTAAGATGAATGCGAGGGTATCTGTGTCCTTCTGCATTGTTTAACACAACAACAAACTGTACGGCGGCAGCAAATTATTCATTCGTGACACCAACGAACGCACAGGCGTTAGTTGTGGATTATCTTTCCTTGTTGAGCATCTATTATTTTGACGTTCTGTACTCCGTGCATCTTGATTATTCATTCATGATAGCGACGAATAAAAAATTTAATCAAGATGCAGGGAATAAAGAGTGTCAAAACAAATTTTTATATTTGGTGAACCATGCATTCTAATAGAATTGTAGTCTATTTTTACTACCAACTTGATGCACAAGTTCTTTGTTTTAATATATTTATTATACATGTTTCGAGCACTATTATGCTTATCTTCAGGAGGACAAATTGTATTAGTACAGCATCTGGTACCGTCACTGTCTTTAGGTGGCCGTTCAGTATACAGGCTACGAGAGGGCCTGTACCAGATGCTGTACTAATACAATTTGTCCTCCTGAAGATGAGCATAATACTGCTCGAAACATGTAGAGGAGTACAATAAATGCATTAAAACAAGGAATTTGTGCATCAAGTTGGTAATAAAAAAGACTATCAGTGTCAAATCACCTTGTATGGCGGTTCACGTCAGCGACTAATAAGTACAGTGTGGGTCGAAAATTTATATCACAAGTTAGGAAAAACGTGAAGGAAAAGAAGATATCTCAACATTAAAAAAAAAACATTGCTCCGAATGACACCTATTGTTGGTTATTTGAATCTGAATGAGTAGGAAAATACAAACACTAATGAATCCCTCCATTCCTAATCGGCTTGGTCAAGAATACGTTTATACCTGGAATAAATGAACGTTAAAGTTCTTAGTCTGTACGTGTAAAATTGACTCGTTCTTGGTAAGTCCGGTGTCAAATATTTAATGAAAAAAAAAAGCAACAAAACCCATTCCTCTGTTTCAAATTAGCTTTGTCAACAGGATGTACCTCCACGTCACGAACTCTTAGTTTCCTTCCATACGAGTTGACGAGATGGACAAAACGAAAGTATATGCGTAGAGAAGAAAGCCAACTAGATGCTTCTGAATGATTTATTGCACTTGTAATCTGCTCAACATGTTTCGGGCACTTATATGCCTATCGTCAGGAGCTCGATACTATACTTGTGTTATTACCGCATATGGTGTGTAATGCCTTGGTTGCTGGTGGTCGGCGGACAGGTACAGGTCACATGCGGTAATAACACAAGTATAGTCTCGAGCTCCTGGTAATGGGCATATATAAGTGCCCGAAACATGTTGAGCAGATTACAAGTGCAATAAACCATTCAGTAGCATCTAGTTGGTTTTCTTCTCTGCACATATACAACGATGTACGGACAAACATATATCAAAACGAAAGTAGTCTGTAACTTGCAGTAGATATGTCTATAATAAATTCAACATCAAGACTTCATTGGAAGGAAAAAAGAACTTGTTGCGCTGATTGACGTCAGTGTCGATCATATTCCTTCTTTTGCAGTACTCTTTCGCCGCTTCATCAAAGGGGCTCAGATAGAAATGAAAAACTCAGAACGTGAGGTTTCCTCGCCGAAGTCTGAATGCGGAACTCATACCAATGAACAGTGCAGGGTCTGTGCTGTGCTCCTGTACACTTGCTCCAGTATTTTGCCAGAATCAGTCAATAAATCCACCATGAGCCACAAACGCATCAGCAAAATTAGCGCCCTTCGGTGGGAATGTGTCTGCTGTGTCTTAAGCATGCCGAAACTGCACACAGGGTCTATATTTCATCAAATGACTGAGCTAATAAGCAGTAACAAACGCAGTGAACGTGGTGCAGATGCTCTCACAACTCAGCCTCCGCTGTGCATTCTGTTATGACTGACTGATTCAGACGTGTGAATGAGAAACTGACGGATCCTCTTGGATCACTCTTGATCCCAGGAAGCAAGGTGTGGGAAATGACAAATGAGATATCAGTATTCGAACCCGTGGGTTAATTTGCATCCAATCACAGGTGTTCGGCACTCTCCCTCGATAATTTGCAGTTATTATGGGCAATTAATTCGAGTCCTGGGAACATAAATTAAGCTAGTGTAATTAGTAACAGAAACACCTTTCTTCGCCCTGGGACCCAGACGGGCAGGCCTCTGACAATGAACGAATGGCCCATAGGCACTTGTCACTGGAACTCACCCTCCTGGCGCGGGTCACATGTAGGTCACAACCCCTACCTTCGCCATATGTGGACTTCGCAAAACAAAAGTGAAAAAGTGTACTCCAATTCGCAGCGCAACGGATGGGAATCATTTATGTTGTTGACCAAACCAACGAACAGCGAACACACGTAGGTGTTGCGCGAATTCAGGCTTGAGCCGCGAAGTAAATGAGATCGGCGCCCTTCTGGGATATTACGCAGCGCACAGTGCTAATATGTGGGCCGGGTAGCTCAGTTGGTATAGCGACTGACTACGGGCTGGACGGTCCGGGATCGAATGCCGGCGGGGACGAGATTTTCCGGCCGTCCAGACCGGCCCTGGGGCCCACCCAACCTCCCGTAAAATGGGTACCGGGTCTTTCTCGGGGGTAAAGTGCGGGCCGGGGCGTGCTGCTGACCACTCGCCACCTTCTAGTGCCGCGGCTATGGAAGAGTAGAGCTATACATCTACCCACCCTCGGGACCACAACGGGCCTGTAACGGGATCACTTTACCTTTTTGCAGTGCTAATATCGTACCGGGGTTTCGGGACAACCTATCGGTTCCATCTTAAATGGTCAAGATTTCTTGACCCTTGAAGATGGTAATAACTAGCTGAAGTTTCGGGACCCCGTTGTCCCGAAACGTCGGTAAGGTATTACCACAATACACTGCGTAATACCTGAGAAGAGCGCATCTCTCACATGTAAATGCTACTGAACATCGGGGGTTCTTCGCGTTTGTTGTGCCATGGACACTTTTGAGGGTCTGGTGAAACCTACGGACCCGTTCTCAGAAAAAAGTATGCAAATGCACAGGAGAGAGGTAGTGAGATTTATTGAAGTCAGCAAACATTTTTGGAGTCTAGAGGCCGTAAATTACTTTGTTGCCTACATTATTAGTGAATGAACAGCTAAATTTCAGCCAGAGGTTAGTGAAAGTAAAGTTGTAATTTTTCCCCCATCCAAATTCAGGGACCCCTGAAATCTGTTCATGGACTCCCATGGAGTCCGTCGACCCCAAGTTAAGAGCTGCTGCCCTATATTGAAGCGTAAGTTTTTCATATATATACATATATATATATATAAAGGTAAAGGTAAAGTGATCTTGCTACAGGCCCGTGGTGGCCCAGAGGGTGGGTACAGGTACAGCTCTACTCTTCCATGACTGCGGCACTAGAAGGGGGTGAGTGGTCAGCAGCACGCCCCGGCCGCACTTTACCCCGGAAAGACCTGGTACGCATTTTACAGGAGGTTGGGTGGGCCCCGGGGCCGGTCTGGAGGGGCGGAAATTCTCGTCCCCACCGGGATTCTATCCCGGACCGTCCAGCCCGTAGTCAGTCGCTGTACCGACTGACCTACCCGACCCCTATATATATAACTGCAGGTAACGATCGTAAGCGGGTAATATTTCACGCGGCGGTTGAACAAAATGTAGGTCTACATTTGCAGTGGATCTGAAACAGCGTCAGCATGATCTGGGGCCGTGCATATTTGTCTTTGGTCAAATCTTTAAAATTTTACTGCAACTGTCTGCATTCAGACTACACTCATAGGCCCTCCCACGCACCGCAGCATACACACAGCAGATAAGCATTTACAATTTACGTAGGCTATCCATGGGAAAAAGTCATTCTTGAGAAGCCGACAGGTCCTCAGCTAGTTAAGAAATTCCCCGCATTTTATGTAACCTGGAGGTTCATTACCGTGTTCACAAGATCCCGCCACTTGTCCCTATCCTGAGCCCGATCAATCCGGTCCAATCTCACCATTCCACTTCCTGAAGAGCCGTGTTTTTTTTATCATTCCATTTCTAACAAGTGGTTTATTGGCTTCAGATTTACCCACAAAAATCCTGTATGCACCTCTCCTCTCCGCTAAATATGCCCATGCCCCGTCTACCTTATACTTCTCCATTATTTACAATTTACAATACATACAACACAAAACTTTCAATTGAATTAATTTGAAGTCATTATTCAAACAACACCTAACCTTTCAGGTTCAAGACAACTAGGACGAAAAGTCGATGGTTTGGGTTGTGTGGTACCTTCAGTATTCTGTAGCTCAAAGCGAGTCTCTACCTTCTGATTCGGCGATTCTTCGTTAGAGACGCCATAACTAAACTTTATAAGTACTTAAATGTATTGAAGGAAAGCACAGTGAGAAATCACTTAACTCTGTTTTGCCATTCCAAATCGATCTGTGGTTCTCCAGCCTCCACGGTACCCTTCATGTCTCTTCTTTATGGCTTCCTCTGCCAGTTTATTTTAATGTAAATACTTTATCTGCCTCTCGCCATTCTTCCTAACATGTCGGAGTGTCACATTTTTCGTACTCCTAGAAAATGGTTTACCTGATTTGGTTCTTCGTTAAATAATTAATTGTACTGTGAGATGGCGCCACGTACAAAAGTTGAAAACTACACTAGAATACATCGATTAGGTTCGGCAGCAACGTGGTTCATTACCATTTCTGAAGCTTTCAAGATGCTACAGTCTGCCAAGAATCGTGTGGCGAGCGATTCGCGATTCACGGCTTAACGTCTCGACGTCACGATCTATTTCCTGAGCAATTTGCGACCAAGAATTTAGTTTAAACCACAGCACTTAGGCTGAAATGGAAACTGGGGAGCGACAGGAGTTGGTGGGAAATTTGCTAATAACGTAAAACCGGAAGAAATGGCTTAGAGTCACAATTATGTGGGCTGCAGTACACCCCGCTTGAATGTCATTTGCGTACCAAAAATTATTGATGTACGCTAAGATGTTTTATATTTGTAGTTCCGTGCATCGTAATTCTAGATTGAAGAAATCCAGCAAGATGCAACAGTATGCGGATATTTATTTACTGCTAAATTACTGTACATGTTTCGGGCGTCCATCGCGCCCATCATCACGAGTAC
>Ga0131853_10012426_pt1 | contig 15597 bp, 14 predicted proteins | sample TergutLab28metaG_FD_92764 | JGI IMG/M metagenome (GOLD analysis project Ga0131853, IMG submission 92764) | Labiotermes labralis P1 segment gut microbial communities from Petit-Saut dam, French Guiana - Lab288 P1 (version 2) (version 2) | ecosystem: Host-associated > Arthropoda: Insects >...
AAAAAAAAAAAAAAAAAAAAAAAAAAAAAAAAAAAAAAAAAAAAATATAAATATAAAAAAAAAAAAAAAGAGAGAAAGAGGGGGGGGGGGGGGGGGGGGGGGGGGGGGGGGGGGGGAACCCCCTTCCTCAAGTAAATGTGACAAAATTTTCAATGACAAAGTTGATAAATGGTGGTAGTAACAGAAATAACATGTGCACAAACAGCCACAGAATGTATTATGTTAATATATACTGTACTTAGTCAATACTCAGCAAAAAGTCATGCCTAATCACAGTACACACTTCTGTATGACACAAGAAGCATCAAAAAGCATTGCTGTGACATCATCAGAGCGTTCAATAGTGGTTTACCAGCGACAATAAAGTCAGAAATGATGATAAAGAATAATATGACTGTGAGAGTAATGGCAAATCTGATTAATTTCAATGCTGCATTTCAATTTCAGACACAGTATTTCTTGTAAAACAAAGTTCAGCCAATATTTTCATAAATATATTATTCTGTGTGGGAGAGACAAAATGAGAGAAAAAAATTCAAGTCACTGTTTATGTATGAACATATTACTTTAACATTGCTCTTCCACTGGCATGTGATGATTCTGGAAATTCTGTAAGTTCTTTTCTCATGGTCATCAGTTCCACATTCTCCAGTTCCTCTTCTGTCTCCATAAGCTCTACATCATCACCTTCTTTCTCTTCCACAGATACATTTCTGATCTTGATACTCCATGAAGAAGCAATTTCTGAATTTGACCTGTAGTATTCCTCCCTTAAAAAGTAAGTCAACACAAATCTATGAACTGTTACAACACTTTATGCAATGCAAAACAGTATTTTTAAAATAAATGCTTTCACATTTTTAAAATTCAAAGTTACTTTTTGCAAATGGATGTTTGTCTATGGCCACAAATCAAAACAAAAAGTGCTAAGTTTCATCTTTCACAAATTAAACTAAAGAGAAATGTTGTACAGTCCCCCCCCCCTCCCCCACCCAATTCACTAACCACAAGACTAAAATTCATTTATATGAATACAGTTCATGAAGAATAACAGGAGGTTACTTCCTCATGTAATGTGTGCACTTACAGTTGTGACCATAAAGGAATGATGAAATAATGACAATAAAACACGGGTCTGGAGATGAAGAATATGCTAAATACTACATATGCAAGTAATAAATTAAGATTAATTAGTGGTGTAAGAATTTAAGGTTTTATATCATTAGAACAAAACTCTGCCTTTGACAAGAACATCTCTTTTCAGTAAAACAAACCTACTAAACATTCTTAAAGTGAAAAACAATTGAGGTAATCACAAAAAGTATCTTACACCAAATATATGACAGCATGAAGACGTCCCTTATTTTGAACCCACACTTCACAAAATGTAATTATCTAAGGACATCACTTACTCCAAAAATTTAAGAAATAATGGAGAGATATCCCTGTTTTTTGTCTCACAAACATCAGGGAATTCAAGCATTGCTTTCCAGAGTAACAGACGATAGTTAATGTAATCTGGTTTGTCATCCAGCGGATTCAGCGTTGAAAAGAAATCTAACAGAAAATCACCTAAAAGACAAAAAAACAACAAAACTATAACTGGGTAACTCTAAGATAAGTTTAAAGGTTTGTAATAAGGTGTGTTACAGAGGTGACACAATGGGAAAAGTCAAATACATATGTCACTACAAGGTCAACTGTAGTTAATTATTACAAGAGAAGAAAAATGCATTATTTAATACCATGTACAATGCTTCTAAAGTGTACTACCTAATCTTTCACCTCCTCTGACTTTATATATTTCAAGATGGTAAAAACTCATAAACATCTTCTTACACAGAATCTTTGAACAATGTGTTACAATGACAATAAATGTACTCTGCAGAGTAAATGGAAAAAGAGAACCAAGAAGTAAAACACATGGATTCCCCTAGTACCTGTCATTAACTGCTTAAAGACTAAGAATAACCTGCATTCTACTTCAAGGTTTAGGGCATACCAAGCAGTAAATACCTTCTATCCAGGTAATAAAACCAATCAGTCAATGCTGTAAAGGAAAACAACCGTCATTTGTTCTCACTCTGCAGGCAGAATGTAGAATGTTTAGTGTCAAACCTGGCTGTACATATGGTAACCACTAGCCTCTAAAATGTCAATAAGCTCCTTAAAAGTGCAAGGGAAAAGACAAAATAATTATAAACTATAATTCATTCCAAGTATGACATAAACTTGAGCACTACATTCAATGTATGCATGAATAAACACCAGTAATCGCTAACTTAACTGTGATGACAACATGAAAACAAATACAAGAACTAGTTACGGATACAGAAAGAATGGTGTTAAAAAATAGCACATGATACAAGAAACAAACTGAGAAGCTGACAGCTATCAAGGTCCCACTGGAATTACTGTCACTTTTGTTATAACTGAGGAATGAAGGATGGGGAAGAGTTACAATTAAATCTCCAGTATAAAAAGTTCTTCAGCAAAAACCTTCCACACAGAAAATGATGGGTGCAATATTCATACTAATGAGGTCTGTCCATAATGATTCCAAATAATTTAAATAGTTTTCTCATTTACTCTGGAGCTACTGGGCTTTGTCCCCTTTGAAGTACTCTCCTCCACTTTTTATACATTGCTCCCAGAATTTCTTCCAGTTTTGGAAGCATTCCTGGAATGCCTCATTTGGAACACTGCATAACTCCGCCAGCAAATTTTCTTTAATTTACTCAACACACTCAAATCATTGTCCTTTCAATACAGATTTCAGCTTGGTGAAGAGAAAGAAGTCCTCTAGTGCAGGGTCTGGTGAGTAAGGAGGTTCAGGGACAAGCATCGTCTCATGTTTTGTGACAAAACCACGAATCAGATTGGACAAATGCACAAGAGCATTGTCATGATGGTGCAACCATTTTTTTACCCTCCACAAATCAGGCCTTTTTCTTGTCACTGCCTCCCTCAGTCACTTTCAGATAATATTCCTTGTTCACTGTCTGGTCATGAGGTTGAAATTCATGAAATTATGTCTTCACATTCAAAACACACAGCCAGCATCACTCTCACATTGGACCAAACTTGCCATGCCATTTTGGGTCTGGTGACACTCTTGAGACCAAATGCGAAGACTGGCCTTTTGTTCAACATCACAGCCTAAACCTAAGTTTCATCATGTGTGACAATGTTCTTTACAAAATTTTCATCACCATTTGCATGGTCAACAAGCTCTTTACTGACACCAACACGAATTTTTTTTTATCTTCACTCAGCAGTTGCGGCACAAATTTGCCTGCAACATGATGCATGCCCAAATTTTCAGCGAATATCTCATGACCCACGGTTTTTGAAATTCAAACCTCCTTTACTGTGTCATGAATGGTCAAACAATGATTGGAACCAACAAACTTTCTGGATGTTTTCTACCTTTTTTGACGTTGAAGTTCGTCCTGAACATTCATTGTACTAAACTTAAGTTCAGTCCTCTTTAAAACGTTTGTACCACTCATTGGTCTGTGTTCTACTAGTGGCTTTGTCCACAAATGCTTGTTTTAACATTTCAAAAGTCTTCAAAAATGCTTTCCTTAATTTGAAACAAAATTTCACACAAACAATGTTGCTCGTGAAAATCACCCATTCTTAATCACTAAAAAAGTTGCTGAGCAAGCAAGACACACTTTCACTCTTAATAGACACAGCACACTGGGTAAGCAAACTAGAATGATCCGATCTGTGGCATTCGCCTAAGGAAATTCACTGCTATGCAGTCTAACCAGCAGGACCTTGCTCCACTTTCACATTGGTGCAATGATTCAAAAGTACAGTAACTTTATGGACTAATTTCATGAATTTGCACAACCTAAAACAGCTCTCTAAAGAACAACATTAATAAATCTGACACACATTAACTGAATTTTACTAATGCTAATTACACTGTCTGTGCTAAAATTATCTTTCAGGGAGACTAGTTGGATACAAAAAGGTTCTATTCATTTTAATAGCTGGACCTGGCTGGATCACATGAGGTGAAAGATAATGGACATCCATGAAATTTCTGTAGCAGCAAGTCACAATAACTGCAGTCAAAGAAGTCAAGATACGTGTGTAAAGGTACTCACATTTGAATGAGAGTAAAGGCACTTTCTCTTGTTTAAAAACTTTGATCTGCTGTGCAGCCATATGTAGTTTCTCTCCAAAGACCTCCCAGAACTCTGATATATTCATCCCTCGAGCGAACGAAGCTATGAGTTTGCTTGTTGGTTCCCACAGCAACTGAAAGTTTATGTATAAGTTCCCAAGCAGGAAATAAATTGGGACCTATAACAAAACAAACATTTTTAGGGTTCCAAAGGAATGTTAAGTGCTCTTCATAGCTACACTTCTGTCTGTTCCCTGATTCAATTAAAACTTCAATACAATTAATAGTATTGATACAAACAGATCTGCTTCCATATCCAAATTACCACTAAACTTACAATCTTTTAAAAGTTCTACTATAGCAACAGTATCACAAGTGATTCAATAATTTTCAAATATTCCTCTATAGGCAGTATTTGGTGCCCCTGAGCTCCACCAAGCTGTATTGTACTACACACACCACTTACCCTGAACACAAATTTATGTGTGCACCCTGGAACCAAGAGCTTTACACCATGTGCCTAAATATCACTGGACATGATATCATGTACTTTGTTCTCACTTTAATTAATTAGTTCATGTGCTAAGCAATTTTTAAAGTGTAGACAATGTTGTTGGTAACCAGACTTCAAGAAGAACTGGACTCCACATCTAAAAATATCTATGATATTTATCTACGTATAAGATGACTTCACAATCATTGGTTTTCAGTAAAGTGCCTACATAGAAGGTGTTTAAGTGTGTTTTAAGGCAGCCCACCATTTTTTAAATGATAAAGTAGGATTATATTCTCGTCTTATATTAGAGAAAATAAGTATGCAGCAAAAACTCCTCAAAGCAGAATACTTATGACAACCCTCTACTCTAGGCCACTACCATAACACATGCACAAGACAAGTAAATGGTCTCAAAAGTAGCAAAAACCATTTGTTACAATTGTTTTTGTGTGTTTACTTAAAGAGAGAGTGAAGAAAGGGAAAAGGTGAAACGGATTTAAGCTGATTGTTTATTTAATTCCGACTTCAACACTTGTGTTTTTCAGTTGTATACCAGACCCTGACAAATTGACAGAGGCCCTTTCCAAAGAACATATTTCTGCTATGTATCACCATTGCTAATCGCCTTAAAGCACTTTCTTGAACTTGGTTCTGTGGAACCCAACGGTTCTGCCAAGAGATGTCAGGGTTTCCAAGAGACGAAAATGCATAATGGGAAATGAGTTGATTGGCAGAGCTTGCCATACACAGAGTCTATGTGTCAGGTAAAACAATCAGGTTATCAATTAGCTTGAAGGCAGCTATTCATTTTTTACATGTAATGTACATAAAAGAAAAAACAAATGTTGGTATTTAATTTTATATTTGACTTATTGCAGAAAGAGAGAGGTTCCTCAGTAGCCCTGTAGCTTTTTCTGGGTCCCGTGAGCTAAAATAAATTGTGAAGCGTTGACCTAAAGTATCATTAGCTTACTAAGCCTCATCTTTTCATGACAGAAGACACTCACCTTACTGTATTCTGGGTGCCTTAATAAATGGGGATGAACGGCTGTGAATTCCAGTTTCTCAAGATGTTGCAGTTTCTTTCTGTACTCATGTAATGTAGGTTGAACCAATTCTACAGACAGGCACAGACTGAAGACTGGCCAGCCCCTGATTTCCTCTGACATATCTGACCCATGTACTTGTTCAAATAATGAGAACAAATGTAAAGTCAACATTCGAACCTGCATAGAGAAAACATAAGGACTTATCAATTTAAAATTAAAAAACAAAAGTGTAAGAGTACATCACAATGCTCTAATAATCTTGCACAAATGTTCATTAAGATTTAAAACAAGTACATGGCCTTGGGATGACCTTATATGGGCACAGTTATTATTTGGGCACTTACTAAGGCAGGGCAAACTCATTCTACAATGATAGTAAATCCTTCTAAAAATAAGCATGTTCTAGCCAAGTGCATGATGGATTTCATGTTTCTGTAGGGACCATTTAAAACGAATGTAAAATGAAGGAAATGAAATTTTATATCGCTACTGAAATTACACTAAATTACAATTGCCATAATAATAATAATAATAATAATAATAGAGTACACAAAACAAATTCTCTGTCAGTATGTCAAAAGGCTAAAACCACTCATTAAAGTATGTTACAGGTCTTCTAGAAAAATTTCAAACACTTAGTCCGTGACTGGGTCACTTGCATATTAAGTGTGTGAACATATGACTCCACCAGGCACAGCCATGTGTCAAGTTTCCAGAAGTTTCTTCTGGGTACATTACTCCCTTCTGCTGGCACAGTTTGAAGCTGTAGCACAGTAAGTGCACAAGAATAAAATAAAGGATGTAGGAAATTACAACTGAAAGCCATTTTTCCCCTGATTTGCAATGGATATATTTAATAAGACAGAAAATGGTAATTGCTCAGTTTGCATGCAAACCTATTATTCTGGAGTCAGGCCAAAAGCACAAATGAGTATCCAAGAAAGTATAACACTGCTCTTATGGATGTTTTGATGAGAATGATAAAAATGTGCATACAATCAAGGAAAATGTAGATTCAAAAATATGTAACCCAAGTTTCATTGCATTTGGGAATGAGAGAAATGAAAACTATGCCTTGCTTTCTGAACTCTGTACACTGCTTGTTACTTTGAAGGAATAAAGTTTTGGAAACTACCACCTGTGCCTTCAAGTTCTCATAGGTGCACAGGCACCTACACAGTTACATTTACAAGGAAACTAAAAGCACATTACACTCGAGGAAACGTCACTACCATTCAGTTACAAAATGTATGCCCATTTTCAAATTAAAACACAAATATTGAGTATATACAACAACCTTGCCAGTTGTTTTGTCTGGGGGCACAACTTAAAGACTCTTATCCTAAAATGAGAACTATGTCTGTTACCAACCACAAGCTGCTCCACGATGCAACACTCATGAAGTTAAATGTCTCATATGCACTACAGTTCATTGCACAATGACGGTGCTGTGTCACATATATGATACTAGTGACATGTTTTCAAAACTATGGATGTAATTTAGGTCAGACTAACAATGGTAAAAGATGCAACACAACCTACCATACCCTAAGGATGATGTCAGCTAAAAGCAGATGTACCATTTGGAGAATATATAGTGACAATGACAATACAATGTATGAGGTGAAGACCTTAGAACAAATGATGGAACGAGCGTTAACAATGGATATGCCCGAGAAAGAAGGGGAAGGGGGAGGAAAGAGTAAGAAGAAAAGAGTAAGAAGAAGGAAGAGGATAAAGATGAAGATGATGATGGAAAAAGTGAGCCTTGAGCAATATTTTTATTAGAGGTGGAGGCCATCAAGACCATGAGGAAATAATTTACACTTTGATGTTGATAACACAATGGCCACTGTCAGCAGTACTGAGAACAAGCCACACAGGGTTCAGCAAGAAGCAAATAAGCACCATCTTGCTTTAATGGACATATATGTATATATATAAAAGACGTGAACTAGAATACATGTTACTGTAACATTAGTATTAATTTAGTGCATTTCATGTCAGTAGCATTTCTTGCCACATTTTTTCATTTCCCATTCATCTTAAATGGTCATATCACAAACGGACAGAATAACCATCATTAATATATGCATAGAAAACAATACATTAAGCTATTACCTCATGAAAAGGTGAGGACAGGTTATTAAGCAATTCTGAACGTAATCTCCTAAACAACTCCAAACAGTAGACATCTTCTGCCTCTAGCTTATAGGCAGTGAAATATAAATCCAGAGCTCTTAATGCACTCAAGTTTGCAGTATCACAGGCATATGGGAGTAAGGAATCTACAAGCATATCTGGATTACACACTTCCTTTAACATTTTTTCATCAGTCAAGTGAATAACAGTTTCCAGAACAGTTGCCAATACAAGAAGATGAATCCTTAGATTTTCTTCACTTCCATCAACTTCATTTTGACTACATTTGTTCTCAAGCTGAACACTTCGAGATAAGTCACTTTCACTTTTACTGCCAACAGCATTTGAAGTTTGCTTCAATGAAGAGCACAATAATATTATGTCATTTTTCAACTCTCTTACGGCTACATCTTGATCTAGTTGTTTTATATGTGGAAGACAAATTGTGACACAAAGGAAATCTTCCACTTCCATTAACATTTCATTAATATCATTCACACACAGCACATCAAGAAACTGGCTTGACACATTGATAGTCTTGGTAACAGAATCACTCCTGAAAATAAACAAATAAATAAACACATACACAAACACACATATAAATACATTAACATTAATATATTTCTGTCTATATTCATGTGAATACTATCTATCATCATAGATTCTCCTTCCCTGAATTTTTGAATACTTGACCTAAGAATTTCAAGCTACAGCCTTTTTTACAACTTTAAATAGATAAATTTACATACTCATGATCTGTTTACTATACTTTACACTCCCAGTTGTAATGGTTTATTAGTTACGGCAATGCAACTGCAAGCTAATAAAGATATCATATATTTCATTATAAACATTGCAGCATAACACTGCATATTATTTCACGAAAAGTAACGCTAAGGGAGTAAATGAGTGACAGTACAGTTACCTACAAAATTCAAGTTTAATTTTCCATATTCATGGCACGCAGAAATAAATCAATTTCTAATAAAAAAAATATATATATTTCACTTTAATTTTTTTTTAACTCTTAAAATTCAAGCACCTTCAAAATGCAACATTAATATGTTATTATACTTAATTGACAATGAAGTAAAACCCACTTTGGGTGGTAAACCATCTAAAGTCAAATTTCCACATATTTTTATGATGCTCAGAAGGTTTGCCATATAAAAATATCAACATTACGTTACATGCTGCACACTGACAAGGAATATACAATGTTTCAGGAGTACTTCTGTAATCAGGTGATAGGTAGCAATTATACTGACTTTTATTGATTTATTTACAGTTTATTTAACTTTTATCTAACCCACTGGTAATTAAATTTTTCCACATGGTTTACGAAAAACACATTATTTGAACACAAAATGATAAAATTACGAAATAAATGGCATTTCGTGGAAAATAAAACAGATTATGCAGAATGTCATAAAAATGCAGTAAATTTCAGGGTTGCCTAATATATAACAGGAATTTCAGGGGTGTTTTTTTTCGTGTCTTCACATGTTTTAAAGGTTAATGATGGTGTCAGTAAGATCAATGAATACCCAACAGAAAAGGGTGTGGACAAAAGGAATGTGACCCAATATGAGACACTATTCTGGCACTTACTTCAAATTAAATTCTTCCCATGGTATTTACATTTTTCTTTCATTACCTGCACATTCCATTTCTGAAGTCAAGTGGATACTGGTGCCAGCATTGCAAATCCATCCCTGTCTTGCACAATGGAGCCTTATGTAGCACTAAACGTGTAAGTAAATTCAAAAAGTCCCGACCAATTCCTGCAACACCTGTTACACCGTCATTTGACGTTATGCTTTGACAATGATACATGAGGTGAGGGAGCACCAAAACTTCAAAAGCTGGGTATGTCAAAACTTTCTGGACAAACATCAGTAATACACTTGTGTGTGGTACAGCTAAAACCTGAAAATAAGCAAACATAAAAATTAAGGAGCACTTATGGCTTAAATGATCTACTTCAATTAAGTGCAAGCAGGATAAAGGTCCTACAACTTTTGTCTAAGTACAGTGATATTTATAGGCTGTCAGCACCTAGCAAATCGAACATTTTGGATCACCCAGACAGACGTAAGGAGGATGTAGCTCTTAATCTTACCACACATGTGAGTGGTTTGAGTCACCATGACTATCGTACCTCCCAAATTAAATGGACAATTACATATGGAAGTGCGCACAACAGCGACTATTTAATTGTGGTGATGAAAACTTGCAGCAAGTGCCTTTCCAAGGGCAACACAATTGTTATTTGATTACTAGTACAAATGAAACACAAAGAAACATATGCGTATGCATACAATGACGAATATTGACTTTTTCTCCCTCTGCAAAACCAAGGCCATGTCTTTGTAGTAGCATGATCCTGACACAAAGAATTTGGTTCCACTATGGCTTTAGAAGAAGTGTAAGATTGTGAGAAGCTCACCACATAAACTGAAAGGCATCCTTCACTGCATGACTCTTCACTGAGTGAATACAGTGATAAGTGCCAGAGAGACTGTGGGAAGAAGTGTACAAGGCAATCGTTTCCAAGTTGAGCCACATGGATGGTCCAGAGAAATTGGAAAAAGGTACGCAATGTTGTTTTAATACCTTTAATACAAATGCACATATGTACATTAATCTGTTGTAAAATATAAATATGTTCAACATTATGATGGAAATTAACCATGAGAGCTGAAATTTTCTAACGGTAGTGAACACTGGCGAACACTTTTTCAGGATATGTCAGATTGCAAATCATATATTATTGTACTGCTATGGAAAAGCTGTGTGGTGATGTGCAATATTTGGCAAAATAATCTCCCACATGCTTTCCCTTTGGTGTTTCCTCTTGTCGCTGTAGCATGTATGCTTTCAAAATTACTTTCATAAAGTGTTCCCAAGCTCAAACCCATCCTTCCAGTGAACGAAACTGTGCAATATGCAGCAAGCCTTTACAATGCTATCACGACACTGAAGAGTTAATCTAATGGTCTGTGAAAAATCTTATGCTTAATTGCCAGAATACCAGATGAACAGTCCACCATCCAACAAGTTATTGTTAATCTGTGCATGTACATTCATTGTTGAATGCTCAGATTCCTATTCAGGTAGTGCCATAATACATGATCTGACAAGCTGAAAGACTCATCACCCACAATCACGAATGGCACACATTTTCCATCCTCATGATTAGGCAACAGCCTGATGCCTGGAATTCCCAGTTGATTTGATTCCTGTTTCCTTCCTGTGTTTGAATTCATAAAAACAATGTGTCGCTTAATGTACAATTGCTCCAACATCAACTAACATACAACAGTAATGTAGAGGCATGAAATAAACTTATTGTAAAACAAAAAAAATTTGTGCATCAAGTTGGTTAATTACTGAGATAAATACAACAGTAGTTTGCATCAATTAAATCAAGAGCAAAATTGAGAAAAGTGTCTGAAATTATAAAACACAGATCCACTTCCAGCTGGCATTTGTATTTGACTGAGTTTCCCATCCACAGCACTAATGCAGTTTGGGAATTGCATTCCTTGACAAATATCATTAACTATGTTTAACCAATCATTTGTCTCTTTCTGACCATTCCAAATACTGTCAAAACCCCTGACAAATTCATGAACAGTTGTTTCTCCTATGAGATATTCAAAGTGCAATGAAGCAAAGGTATTATCCATTACTATATACAGATTTTCATATCACCTTTTACTTATCTAGTAATCTGATTTTGCCTGTTTTGTACAACTGATCTGAAAATGTGTTACTTTTTTATACCGTAAGGAAAGAAGTTCAGCAAAGGTTGAAAATAAGAAACTGCTTTTGAGTCTGGAGAGCCTGGTACAAAAAGGCACAAATATATGTACTTTTTATAAATATTGTTTCTAATACCTAAAACACAAGCTCACACCATTTAAATTATTCACCAATGACAGGTAGCAACAGGGAAGAAGATAATGATGAAAGGAAGGAGGTTGAAAAAGATTCAAGTGGCAGCACACTTGAAACTATGTGTCAAAAACAACAGCACAAAAGTAATACCTTGCACAAGGTAAATTAAAAGCAGCAGCTGAGGGACATCCTAAAGGAGAAGACTGAACATACTAACGACAACAACACTTTCTTGTTACTTGTACACTCAGTCGAATAAAAATCCATCGACCTGATATTTCGTATGTCCTGCTCACGCAGACACGTGCGGTACAGTTGCCATCATAATTTGAGTCATTTTACTTTCTCCATATTGTGGCATTTCTCTGTCTTCCATTCATTACAACCATTCACACCGTGTATATATTTACCGAAGACAAAAATACATTTGCTTAATTTGAAATTAAAACCTTAATTAAACTTCATTAACTTTCCCTGGCATGAGGCCAGCTAGCTGTGCTGCTAGTGACGGACGAGTCGACCAGACCATTCCGTTCTTACTGTCAGCGGGCATAGCCCAGTCAGCTGAACGCTTGCTAGCAGTAGCCTTCAGAAACAAACTATGTTGGTTTGAGTCCCACTATCGGCATATTTCTTTATGTAGCCCAGGTGGATAATATTAGGATGGATCTCCAGGAGGTAGGATGTGGGTATATGGGCTGGACTGGGCGGACCCAGGATAGAGATAGGTGGCGGACGCTTGTGAGTGCGGTAATGAACCTTCGGGTTCCGTGAAATGCGGGGAATTTCTTGACTAGCTGCATACCAGTTAGCTTCTCAAGAAGGACTGTGCACCATGGAGTAAGCCCAGGCAGTTGAACATGTGCCAGCAGTAACCTTCGGAAACAAACTATGTTGGTTAGAGTCCCACTATCAGCATATTTCTTTATGTAGCCCAGGCAGTGAACACATTCTAGCAGTAGCCTTCGGAAACAAACTCTGTTGGTTCGAGTCCCACTATCGGCATACTTCTTTATGTAGCCCAGGCGGTTGAACGCGTTCTAGCAGTAGCCTTCGGAACACACAACACTCACAAAAAACAAGACATCCATGCCCCCAGTGGGATCTGAACCCACAATCTCAGCAGGCGAGGGGCTGCAGACCCACCATCAGCATATTTCTATATGTATCTGTACGACTAAAAACATTTACTGAAGGGAATTGTTAAGTGTGCGAGTATGATGGGTGTGCTTGGGACCCAGGGTGGTTTTGCTCTCGCCTTATTTCAGGGGTGGGGTGTGGGAGGGAAATACTTTTGGAAAATGTGCAGCTCTAATTTCAGCTTTCGAAACAAGTTCACAATTTTTCTTTTGTGTTGCCTTTTAGTAGACAATAACACATTTTAAAAATGGTGCAAATTTAAAAGTCTAACTGGCTACAGATGATGGTGGTTATGAAAACCGAAGTGTGTGTGTTTTACTAATAATAAAATCAAAGGCAATGAAGAGCTGCACTCATTAAATAAAGTCAGGTTTCTTCCAATTTTCTGCCAAATGAAGGGAATGTCTTCCACAACTGCATTATGGTAACACAATTTTAGAACCATGGACGAAACAAGATATCTGCTGCTGGTCTTGGTTGAAAAAGGATGGTAGGGAATTACCAAAAGCTGAAAACTGACCTGGCTGTGACAATACAGTCACTAACCCTGAGTTGAGTGGAGGCTGAATCCCTCTACAAGACAAATACTGTCATAAAAGTGAAAGTGCCATTATTTGTTGTGTGTCAGCACTGGTTTAAGCTACACACTCTTCATTCTCATCACAATGGCTCACCATGCCAGGTCTATTTGGAAATGTGTCATCGCTCTTGCTGAGAAGGGAGGGTTGTCTGCCAGCACTGCCAGGGAACTCTACAGTGTTCCCATGTCTACTGCAAGGGAATGGCTATGGAAATACCAGACGGATGGGCAAGTTGAAGGGTACAAGGGAACTGGGTTATGGCGCATTTCCAGCCCAGCTCAGGATGCTACATTAGTAGCCGAAGCTGAGAGAAACCCTTTCTTCAGTGCAAGGGATCTTAAAAGCTACTGCTGGCTTTCCTGGGTAAAAAGACCCGATTATTTCGAGACTTAAGGCAGCAGGTCTCAGGGCATGGCATGCTGCAGTGAAGGAGCTTCTCACTGATGAACATAAACTATACTGTTTAGCATTTACCGAGAGCAATGTAGATCACAAGTGGGATAGAGTCATATTCACTGATGAATCTACATTTACCTCAGCAAATGATGGGCCGTCTTTAGTTTACAGACCCCAGGGAGAGTGTTAAAACCTGCAGTATATGTCTACCTGCAAACGCAGAGGTCGTGTGTATGTCCACTGTTGGGGCTGGATCTCCCATGAAGGGACTGGAGTTCTCCATCATATAGAGAGTCACCTGGATGGCCTGCAGTATCAGCACATTTTGCACAACGTAATGGTGCCCTCTGAACAGATGCTTTATCCCAATGGTATAATCCATTTACAGCAAGACCACTTCTCCATTCATGATTCTCGAGTGTTTCAAAAATGGCTATCGCAGCAGGCCAATGTTGAACTCCTTGACTGGCCACTGCGAGCGCCTGATATGAACCCCATCCAGAATATGTGGAGTGAAGTGAAAAGGACAATGCAGGAAACCTGGCCTGTCCTCCCCCCCAGAAATAGCGATGAGTTATGGGCCTATGTGTCAGACACATGGGACAAAGTTGCTTCGTCTATGTGTTACATTTGATCACTGATTGAGTCCATGACATGACAAATGAAAGAAGTGGTCAAAGCAGAAGGGTTCTGGACTTCTTATTAAAGAGGTTAATTTCTGAAAACAGCCCTTTTAAGGGACAAAGTATCAATTTTCATTTTCTATGCGTAGGTGCGGTACTTCACCGATCCCAGTGACCGGGTGGTCTATGGCCCCTCGCCTGCTGAGGTTGTGGGTTCGAATCCCACCAGGGGCATGGATGTCTGTCTTTTGTGAGTGTTGTGTGTTTCAAAGGCTACTGCTAGCATGCGTTCAACTGCCAGGGCTATACCTGCTGACAGTAAGAACGGAACGGTCCGGTCGACTCATCCATCCCTAGCAGCGCAGCTAGCTAGCCTCACGCCTCACTGTAAGTCATGTGATTTCCAGTTCGGGACTTAGAAAATTTCAGGCCGATGGATTTTTGATCGAATGAGTGTGCACTCACTATAGCCCGCAAGCACCAATGATTTTGACATGCCTGGTCTAAATAACGTTGAAGATAAACCCTTTAAATCATAAAGCCTGTAAACAAAAAAATATGGAAAAAATAACAGAAATACAAGGGTCGTACCGAAAGTCATGAGCAACAATTTTTTGTAAAGTAACATGCTTTATTATTGACAAACCAAATACACCACCTTAATCTACAGACCTTTCTTTACTTTTCCACATAATCGCCACTTCTTTGTACACATTTCTCCCAGCATTCTGGGAGTTTGAAAATTCCCCTTCTGTAAAATTCCGTTCCAGCCATCCGAAGACACTGACACACTGCTTTCTGAATTGCCTCCATTGTCATAACGTCCATGCAGCTGATCCTTCACAAATCCGAAAAGATGGTAGTCGGAGGGTGCCAGATCTGAGCTATAGGAGGGGTGTGGAAGAACTTCCCACCCTATCCTTGCAATTGCTTTCGATGTGAGGCGAACGGTGTGGGGGCGAGCGATGTCATGCAGGATGATGATGATGTTTCGTCCCGGACCTTTATTGCGCAATGCACGATGGAGCTTGTGCAGTGTCTGGACATAACGAGCAGCAGTGATGGTTTGCCCAGGTTCCAGGAATTCGGCCAAAATCAACCCCTCTGCATCCCAGAAGACTGTGCC
>Ga0131853_10012427_pt1 | contig 15595 bp, 10 predicted proteins | sample TergutLab28metaG_FD_92764 | JGI IMG/M metagenome (GOLD analysis project Ga0131853, IMG submission 92764) | Labiotermes labralis P1 segment gut microbial communities from Petit-Saut dam, French Guiana - Lab288 P1 (version 2) (version 2) | ecosystem: Host-associated > Arthropoda: Insects >...
AAAAAAGTAGCGGCTCCAGGTCTAGAAAACAGAGATTAACGGCTGTGGGGAGCCGTTGCGCTGACCACGTGACACCCCTCTATCCGCAAAAGTTGGCACTAATTTCGCTGACCGACGGCGGCCGCTCTGTCGGTATAGTTCGCGTGCGGACTAAGGCCACGGAGTTTAGTTTTTAGGTCCCTTCTTTATCTTCGTACAGTCAACCTGCAGTGTGGAAGTGCAACTGACAGCATAGTGAAGCACACAGGCTCTAAAATTTTTATTAGACATTCTTGAAAAAGAAAAAGTAATTAATGGAATTATTAGTCGTGCCACAAATAGCTAAGGGAAGAAAACTGAGGTGTAGGGTCGATCCAGGATATTAGGTTAAATATTTTCAAAAACTTTTTAAAAGTGATGAACCAGAAAATCTAGAGGCCCCAATATTTGCAGAAAGTAGGCAGATGTTTTGCTTTTGAAGAAATTGGAGATAATTTAATCAAAATGAAAAATAACTGCCCAGATTGTGATGAAGTAAGAATAAAAAGTAGAAACATTTTATTAAAAATAAGATAGGATAGAAATTTTGATGGATGTGTTCAATAAAGTAACGGGAGGAAAGCCATACACTAAGGAATGGAAAAATCTGTGAAATATCCAGTTTACAAAAATAAAAAAAAAGGCGAGCCTAATAATTATGGAGTAGTGTCTTTACTACCAGCACTCGAATACATCTTTTCCACCACTTTGTCCGCTAGACTGTGTGTTTTGTTGGTGAAGAGTAACATAATGTCGAGGTTGGAAGCAGGTTTTGTAAAGAAAAGAAGGTAGATACATTTTTGCAAGGATTACGAAAATAGAAAGACATTGAAGAGACAAATGGAGTGTATTTATTGATGCTTTATAAATTTAGAAAAAACTTTCAATTCCATAAAGAGAGTAGCTCTGTGGTACGAAATACAATAGAAGGAGGTCAGTGAGAAAATAGGGGTCGGTATAAAAAACTGTGGGCTGCAGTAATGTTCTGTATGAAATGAAAGTATGAAGAAGCAATGAAGCAGAGAAACAGGAGACTTGTGTTTGCTAAGGCTGTAAATTTTTCCCATTGCTTGTTAATATATATATATATATATATATATCCATCATGAGTAAAGATATATATATATATATATATATGTGTGTCCATCATAAGTAAAGAAAATACGCGTGCACCAGTAGTGGGTGAAACCAGCGCTACTGATATTATGTTTTGCAGACGATTTAGCAGTTGCATTATTTACGGCCAATAATTTTAAGAAAGGGATAAATTATACTGTAATATATTTTGATAAATGAAATTTAAAATGGAAGTGAAATAATGGTATCCAAAAAAGGAGAAAACTGAAAAATATAGGATGCTGGTGTGTATATATGGTGAAAGATTGGAAGCAGTAAAAGTGTTTATTTATTTAAGGATAGGCCTAAATCTAGAAATTTCGGAAGAATGGAGGAGACAAAAAAAATCACGAAAGTGAAAGGAAAACAATCATGAGGCAACTGACAATACGCAATATGAAGGTAAAGGTAGTGGGATGTCCTTGTGATGTTCCGTTGAATATGGAAATTCTTTAACCCTGTGGTAGAAGAATCGGAATGTTCAACAGCGCTGACACCACAGCACACCAGTAGACATGATCCTTAGATAGTCACGTGCACATTCTTTTCTCACCATGTGTAGGGAGTTTTTTTCCCCCCCTGATTGACCGATAAGCACCGACCTGACGCTCCGATAGCGTTACGCCATGCGCTGAGTCTCTAGAGATTTAGCACTCGGTGACGGAAGCTAGAAAGAGATTCGCTGCGATAATAACACCAGTGTTACAAGAGAAGCTGAGAAAGTTGCCTGCTGACCGAATGCGCTCAGTACGACTGCGGAAGACGTTATTTACTATCTGGAATCCTTCTCTGGAAATTGTTGAATTCTTGTTGCGGGTGTCGTTTCTTAGCTCTTCCAGATTGTGTTGATTTGTATTGCTTTAAATTTCCAACAAATGAAAGTTACAAGCAGTTAAAGCAGGGGAATAGAGGGCCGAAGACCGTGCCTAGTCACACGGCCATGCAAGCTCTCTCGCCTCTGTTTTCAGCTTTCGACGATAACGGACTAGCGCTATGAATCGTTGGGTTTGTTGCTGGTAAATGTACATCTCAGTCATGCTGTGACGTAACAGTATGCCTTGGCTCAGGTACGATGTTGGAAAGCATATGTTTTAGGGCAGCTCTATTTTAAATATATGTCTACTGGCAAATGTCATAGAAAATTTCGGTTCTAGTTTCCAGGACAACTATTTCCAAGTAAACAAACTTGGTCAATAAGCTGAAAACAACTGGATCGCTGCTATATAACAAACCTGACAAGAAACGAACTGTGCTGACAGAAGAGAAGTTGGACGCTATTCATGCTAGACTTGAAACATCGCCAAGAAAATCTCTTAAACTATTAGCTCAGGCGACGATTGTTTCGTGAACGTATGCACGAAGGGCCACAAGATTGTTACAACTACAACCGCAAAAGACAGCGGTAGTTCCGGCTTTGAAGGAACGTGGTCAGTTTGCAAGAATACGATCTGGAATAACTCAGAAACAACATCCGACGCGAGATATCAATGACTTTCGGAGAAGAACTGCGGGTAGTGAACAACGTCTTCCGCAGCTTTACTGAGTGCGTTCGGTTAGGAGGGCAACATTTTCAGCATCTGCTGTAACACTGGTGAGTTTTTGTTAGACTTTCTGAAGGTTATTAACAGGGAGAACTTCTTCTCGCTCCCTTCACTAACTATTAAACCTCCCGATCTTCGGCCACTGACATAATACTAGTGGAGCATCGAGCGGACGCCTACCGGTCAAGCAGAATAAAAAAACTCCCCGTGTTTCCCTAACAGTAAGACACAAAACACTAGTATAAATAAAAGAGTTTTACTCAATGTGATATCCATCCAACTATAAACCCAGTCCATCTTCATCTCCTAAATTTCACTCCCCAAACTTACACAAATCACACAGTTTATCGTTACGCAATATACAAATTTCAGACGGCTTCTTCTTGGAAATGAACATCTTCCTGGTCACTTATTACAATATACTGTGAGCTTATGTTCCTCCCTCATTGTGTGACTCTGCGCTTTCTGCGATATGATATAAGCAGTATTTGTAGAACGTACTATAGGCCACCTGTTAAATTAATTCTAGTAGCGACTTCGATATCGAATTACAAATTACAGCCTCTTCGCAACTGTATAGAACATGTAGTGAGCAAATCTCTGGATTCATACCAAACAGGGAAGGGCCTTAAATCAAATCTGCAATGGAGGCGAGGTATGGCAGTGAACTGCATTCAACATTTCAATAAATCAAGCGAGAGCACCATCATAAATAATTCAGTTCAACCTGTTTTTGTCGCCATTAAATCACTCAGCACGTACACAGACCTGCAAATTCCGTCTCTCTCTCTCTGTCTCTACATTGCGAAAATTATTCATCATCAGAAATATTTGGCTTCATATTTGTTGCAATTACAATTTCCGGCTGGGCACCGCAACTCAAACCAATTGGTTCCATAATAATAGGTCTGTAACTAGTCTGTAACTAGTTATCACAGCACAGCTGCAAATTGGTTGTTTAGAGAATACAGTGGAAAATTTTTTCTATGGAGCTCCAGAGAGAAGGTGGTTTTGTCTGTCGACATTTAGAAACAAAGGCTATGTAGACTGCTAAGGAGCTTACATAAAACAGTTTGAAAATTGTAAATTAAATAATAAATTGTACTCTTTTCATGTGTATTCATGGCGTGTGTTGGGAAAAGTTATCTTTCCTTTACTACATAAATTACTCACTTGTGACGGCTGAAGAAGTAACTTCCAGTTTTATCATGAAGGGGCACCACTTCGTAGATATCAATAACAGACACTTTAGAATACGATATTTCCTGCACGAGGACATGGTATTTGAAATGCTATGTTCGGATTTAATTAAGAGTGAGAGATGTTACTGAGCGATACATTTATAGAAAATATGACAGCAAGCGTTCATATTGTTATTGTTGTAAATGACAGCAAACATTTAAAAAGGGCATGTTCCGCGGGTACTTTCGGATTCCTCGAAGAACTACACTTTTGCTGCAATATTAGACAAATATGTAACCCTCACACTTCCAGGGGTGCATTGGTAATAGTAGGAGTAGCAGTAGAGTGGTAGTAGTAGAAGACTATTACTACTACTACTACTATTGCAAGAAAAATTGAACTTTTTATTAATATCACATTGGACAGCAACTTCTAGCACCGCCACCACCACCACTATTACTAAGTAGCAGTGTTAGTAGTAGTGGTGGTGGTGGCGGTGCTAGCAGTTGCGGTACAACGTGATGTTAATAAAAAGTTCAATTTTTTTTCCATTATTATTTATGGTGACCAAATAAATGTAGATGATATGGGCGGGGCGTGCAGTTCTAACGGCGGTGAGAAATGAATGAATTAATCCACGTAGCTTAGGCCATTTTATAACAGCCGGTAATTAAGTATATCACATATAGTGAATTTTCACAATGTAATATTTTTTTAGTGTTAACCACCAAACACTTTGTGTCCAACATTTGGCTGCGTGTTCGCATTATTTCTCTCTTCACTGCCTCTTGCGGTGTTGAGTAGCGCGAATAACAGAGCGGTGGTGAGGAGAAGCAAGACCCTCCACACCCTCATGTTTGAGAACATGATGCCGATTTACAAACCCACACCTTGACACAGAGATATCTAGCGAACTAAATTATAGGTCCAGCCTCATACGTATCAGAGGTCAACAAGGTTAAGGCAGAGTGAAATATTTTTTACCCAAAATTTAAGCTTGGAGTCGATTGTTTCGCCAAAGTTAAAAGTTATTCGCGAATTTGGGCTAGTCATATTTAATTCAGAGACTTATAGTTCGAGGTTTAGTTTCACCAATCACGTTACAGGATTCTAAATATTAAACTCGGCCTGTGGAATACTTCCAAAACTGTATTTCGACCAAAAACTTTATTGTTGAATTTAGAAGAGAAGGAACTTTCTTTGCAAGGAGTCACTCAGTTGCAGGTGAACAGAGATCGTTCCTATAATTTTTTATGTACATACCATGCGTTTTTATTGTTTATTATTTATTTGTAATAAAAAATGCACACACACACACATATATATATATATATATGAATTTGTTGGTTCGAATAAATAATACAAAAAATCGTTCCGTTTGGCAGTTGCAATGGAGCATACATGAAGTTTTGTGCTCCGTAAAATTTCGCTGAATTGACAAGTACATTATGACTAGCAACTGGTGTTAAGTGAAGAAAACAATTTTGACACACAGAACAAGGGCCTGTGAACGAAGAGCTTAATTTGTTTTAATGGGATATACAAGTAAACCTAGAAGTTAAACATTTCCCTAGTCATTAAAGTCCAGGCATTCCTGTAGTCTAAATGCTTATACAGTAGATAAGATTTTCTACCCAAGTGCCAAGTTCGGAATAAAATTTGTGCAATGATTTGAGAAAAAAATTGATTCCATATCAGGAGGCATGTTTGTGCAATACGTTAGACTTATGAAGGAAAATGTAATCACTTTTTCTCGTACGTACTTATAAAAAATAAGCACCCTTTAGTGTATGCTGGCAGAAGTGGAGGTTTGAGGCTGCGTTTCACAAGATCGGTATTGTTTTCAAGCGTCTGTCACAACCTATGGGCAGTTGAGGCTGATTGTTCTTTTGCAGTTTATCTTTTAATGAAGTGGCTTTCAGACAATTAATATGGAGATACGACATCAGAGCGTTTGTATGATGTAGCTAGACTGTTTTTGTCGCGCATGTAGACAGTTTAATTTACTTCCATACATGTAGATAATACAGGGCAAAATAAGCGGCACTAGGTGTTATGGTTGTATGCTTTCTTCTGGGTAATTCCCCGTCGTCTGAATATTATATGCCGACGTTTCGGAACACTCTGTCTGTTCCATCTTCTTAGGCAGGTAAGTATGAAGTATGACTGGATTTGAGATTTTTTCTCAAATCCAGTCATACTTCATACCTACCTGCCTATGAATATGGAACGGACAGAGTATTCCGAAACGTCGGCATATAAAATTCAGACGCCGGGGAATTACCCAGAAGAAAGCATATAACATTCAGAACACGGCAAAAGTTTCAAATCAAGAAGGTATGATGGAGTTTTGCACTACGTGAACTTCAGTAACTACACTAGAAATAAAGCCTGGAATTTAGTGACTATTTCTACGTAAATTTGTGCAATAAAGACAAAAAAAGCACTTTTATTTCTTAATTTTTTCAATAATCTATCCTCTACATGTTGCGAATAGAGTAACTATTCATCATTAGTAGGCAACTACTGTATATGCAGCATACAGATTTCACCATGTTGAAATATATTAAAATTGTTTAAAATTACTTATATATATATATATATATACATGTCACTAAGAGTATAAAACATTTTATTATGTGTAAATTTTCAGATTATATTAAAAGGTTTTTTTTTTGGATAATAGAAGTATTTTAGAAAATGCAATAGCGTCTTACGTTATAGTTAAATGTTGTACATACTATCTCCGTAAATACCATATGCCGAATATACAGCAACTGTCCCCTGAAGACGAATAGTTACTCTATTCGAAACATGAAAAGGATAAATTAAGAAAGAAAAGGGCATCTTGTTGGTCTTTATTACGCAGTATATCACGATGCGCGGTCCACAGAATGTGAAATTATACGTAAATATTTTGACACAGAATACTGCGACAGAGTACAAATTGTGTAAAGAGTTCGTTCCAAAGTAAGATGTTCTGAACATATAAATATCATTAACATGAAACACGAATGAATCTAATCTGCGCGACGCACAATGGAAAATAATACAGAACATAGGCAAATGGATTAAAAATGGAGAAATTATAAGCAATATTTTAGTGGCCGTGATATATATTGATGAAGGTTGTCACGTTTGTAAATGACGGAAATAGTGTATACTGCAAACTAATAGCACATAATTTGCAACAACAAGTGCTACGGTACATTTGTGTACCAACGAAACAAATAGAATTCCTATCTTGCGGCCAGGCGAAACAAAGAACTCTTCAACAGGCATATATCATCAGTCCACATTCCACATACACATGTACAACCAACACAGTGTTATGCCGTCTAGGATCCTACGGCCATAATAAATACGTAAATATCTTAATGGCGAAAATGAGCTACATAACACAACATATGTGAAAGAAACAGTGCGTATAAGAAGAAAAATATTTTCGGATCACATAAAGTAACAAGGAGAGAAATTTTTCATACTCTAAATAAATAGTGCATCTGTGACGATTAGAGACACAGTGAATCTATTCACACCATTAAAATCATATTACAAGTGAAATAGCAACAGAGCAACCAATTTTTTAAACGGGAAAAAGGCATCAATGTATAAGAAGGGGTGCTGATAAGTCCTTTGAACGACCTATTTCCCGATGTCGTAGGACGGAATCAATAGTGTCGTTGGAAAAAGGGGTCTGTCCATATGCCGAATTGCAAGTATTTTCTTGTTACAGAGGTTGAAAGGAAGCATGTCAGGCGACGCGCGTATTTTCAACAACATCGAGAAGTGAGCTGTCATTAATAGTGTTTTTCCTGCAAGGCAAGGCGCCGAAGGAAATTCACGCCATTCTGACATAAACATTAGGGGAACATGCAACATCGTATGCCACCGTCAAAAACTGGGTGGCCCAGTGTAAACGTGGTGATTTTTCCACCTGTGATGCGCCTCGTCCTGGGAGACCCAAAACAGTGACCACCCCGGAGATCATTGATCAAATTCACGAGCTAATCTTGGAAGACCGCCGGATTTCGGCTAAATCAATAGCTGAGCAACTGGGCCTCTCACGTGAGTGGGTCGGGGCAATCAACCGTGAAAATTTGGACAAGAGGAAGCTCTCCGCTAAGTGGGTCCCGAAATGCCTGAACGGGAATCAAAAACGTCAACGGTGCCAGTCGTCTGAGCAACTTTTGAAATTTTTTCGGAGCGATCCAAATGATTTCCTGTCGCGATTGGTGACTATGGACGAAACCTGGTTATATCACTATGACCCGGAGACAAAGCAACAATCAATGGAGTGGTGGCATAGCGGCTAATTCCGCCCTAACAAATTTCGAGTGCGAAAATCCGCTGGAAAAGTTCTCGCTTCGATTTTTTTGGGATCAAGACGGCATCCTCCCATTGATTATCTTCCAAAGGGCCAAACTATCAACGCGGAGTATTATTCATATCTGCTGGTGCAATTGAAGGACATTTTGAAGGAAAAACGCTGCGGGGAGATCACCAATGGGGTCTTGTTCTTGCACGACAATTTCCCGGCTCATCGGGCACTTGCAACCCAAAAGAAACTGGCATACCAGGGCTTCCAGTGTTTTGATCACCCACCCTATTCTCCGGATCTGGCCCCGTTGGGCTAGCACCTGTTCCATGGACTGAAAAAAAAATTGAAAATTCGCCATTTTTCGTCCAACGCGGAGGCCATTGCTGCCGCGAAGACCTGGTTGGACGGAGAACCTTCTGATTTTTTTTGAGTGGCTTTCAGAAGTTAGATCCGTGGGCTAAGAAGTGTATTGAGCTTCGTGGGGAGGGTATTGAATAAATTCCGAGTTTGGTCGCTGTAGCTTGTTTCCTTCCTGGTCGGTATAAGGACTTATCAGCACCCCTCGTGTTATAGTGACAAAACATTACTATAAGCCACTTTTGTGTAATTTAATGTAACAAATAAGAAAAACATTACGTTGGTATAAAATAATGTGATAATCTTCAAAATCACAAATAAGTAATCTTACCTATGTAGTAAATTTAAAATATTGTAATACTGACAATAAAAGAAAAAGGGAATAAACAGAACATGATAAAGAATACAACTACTGTAGCCTGGTAGAAAAAAGTATAAAATTTCTACATTTTTATTATTGAATACCAATTAATGAAAAATAATTTCAAATTCAATTACTATTGATAATATTTACAGGATGTGCCTCATATAATTACGTGACGACTCTAATAATAGCTTAGTGGAGATTAAACGTTTATGTCTGAATGCGTGATACTTGTGATAAAAAGGACCATTTGCAGCGGTGAATTCTGGTTTGGGAGGTCAGATCATGCCAAAAGTAGAGAAAGCCTTAGATTGACTCCTCCATCACACTCTACGGAATTACAATTCATTCTTCATTGTTGTAAGTAGCAACAGCAACAAATAGATGGCGACAATGTAAGTGTGATAACAAACAAGCATTTCAGTATTCACAGAAGAGAGAAATCAAAAATATTTTCCTGATATATTTTTGTTGTTTAAAATAAAATTTCTTCCTCTTTTTCACTTGCCTGTACCCCATGTATTAGGTGGGGGGGGGGGGGGGGTAGGGTCGTAGGTCCTTTATCCGACTTTTTCTGCTGTACCTCTTAATGGTGGCATCTCTAATACGTTCTGAATCACACTTTCACCGACTTTGCACGCATCTATTTTTCGGAGAAAATATTATTAAAGAACCAAATAATTTAAAATTCTTTTTTACGTCACAATACTGCAATCTTATAACACCTTACAACACAAAATAAAATTCACTTTATATTTCACCGATCTACCGATCTCTTGAAAGAGCCAGACGACCGTAGGAAACTCCAACCTAAGCATTGCTGTTTCAGACCTTGGAGCAGCAATGGATAGAAAGGAAATTTGTCGTTGTTCGGGTATTAAGAACTTCCTATTAACTAATTTTAGAATATAAAGTACATAAACTCCTAATGCGAATTGTAACTTCACTGTTATCTGGGAAGGGCGGGGTGGGGGGTGGGGACAGAGGAATGATCAAAACAGGTGTAAAATTATCTGTCATATCCTTGCATCTCCTGTGTGGTCTATCGATTAGGAAATGTGCGGGTACCGTTATTATAAGCTTCAACGGGGAGCACACGACGGAACTTGTACCGTCATTACCGCCAGCATAACATGAATCTCGCAGAGCGTCTGTTTTAATTACCGCTGCGATCGAAACCCCAATCAATCACAATAACAAGCGAGAATCAGCGTACACCAAATCGTTCCGCCTATTTTCGTCTTTTATTTATCTCTTTAACTTTGCTCCAATTGGTTATCACTGAATTTCACATATGAGAGTTTCCTAATCTGGAATTGGAAACTTTATTGCAGCGGCTTATATTAGCTGCGGTGCAGCACGCAGTAATCATTACCAAAGGAACTGACATACAAGTAACCATATAGGGTGTAGCCGATTCCAGTGCATGGCGGAGGTCTGCGGCCGCTTGCTTGCTAATATTGTGGATTCGAGTCCCGCCTGTAGCATGGATATATCTCTCTCTTGTGTGTGTTGTGTTTTGTCAGGTAGAGATACCTGCGCCGGGTTTATTACTCTTCCAGAGGAGTCCTACCCAGTGTGGTGTATCTGGCTGTGATCGTGAAGCTTCGATAATGAGGAGGTCCTGGTCCTCGAGTGGCTGTAAATTTGATTAGGCCTGTATTAGTACCACATACACCGCTTGCTTTATGATTTATAGAAAATTTCACACACAAATTATGTTCCTTATAATTCTCGCCATGAAATGGGAATACGGGTATAGTCCCAAAAAACATTAAGCGGTTTTTCTTTGCATTGTAGGATAATAATGTTTACTGTGAGGTAAAAATTTAAATTGTATATATATTATCTAGATGAGTTTCAAGCTTTAATTAATTAACACATGGCACATAGCCGCAAGACATCAACGTGGCATTGCTGTTGAGCAGCTCAGGTTTACAAATACAGTATCAATTCCCAGTAGACTCGAATCTTAATGATAGAGCAGCGAAGTCTGGCTAAATTTTCCCAATTTTATGATGTTTGCTACTTGGATACATGTAGCCCTTATTTTACATAGAGTCATACTCCTGAAAAGTTGGCGTTAATTAAAAGGGGTAAATCGAACATTACGTTCCCATACGAAATAATGTAATAATCAGCTGTTAGGGGCAATCACACAAAAGACAGCATGTTCATATTCGGTTTATGTAGGTGTATTTATCATTATTAATTTTATTGTTTTGTAACTGTTCTTAATGTATTAAGACACACATAATCTTTAACCTACGTAAAATGAGAAGGAAAAAACAAATGGCTAAAATTATCACGGATGATACATGTTGTGTTACTGCTGTTACGGATAACTCAGTTCACTCTCACAGCCTTTACAGCTCAGGCAAATTATTACCATAGTTAAGAGCTTTGCTGCGCCTAAGTTAAGGGGTTGGTCGTGTGAGTTTTTTACACGTAGGTTAGGTTAGGTTAGGTTTTGTTTTATTCATCTTCGTCTCAGTCTTTTTCAGCCTAGTTCGTAGTCACGAGGCTTATGACGGATGGTAGATTTTTCCATGTCGTGGCCGTCACCAACAATCAAAACCCTCTCCACAGATTTTACTACACAGTCACTTTATTACCCACAAATAATACATATTATTACCTTTAGGATTAGTGCTGCAGTTATTCATCTTAATGTCATTTTTTTCTCGATTAGCTGTTTGAACTTTGCGTCTGCAAGCAGAACAAAATAAAGTAAACATAAATGCAAGTAAACCACGTGTTTTGAATTAAATGGCGAGCGCACGAAGAATGAGGATTGACGTACTTTGCAGTGAGCATGCAACCTCTCAGTTTTTTTAGGCGCCGTAAGATTTGTACTCGCCCTACAGCGGCCAACTGTGTAGGCAGGCAGGCAGGCAAACAGCTTTAAACTGAAAATAAGACAGCACAAACTAAGGACTATACATTGGCAAGTGACGTTAAAGAAAGAGGCTTAAAACAAAGGCTACTTGTACTAAACGTAAAATAAACACAAAATAAGAAAGTTAAGAAGGTAGGCAATGTATGTGTAACGTAACACTGTGGCGCGCCTGCATAATGTTCACACTTTTTGGGATATTCTAACAGCCTGACATCATTTCACTGGAAGAGAGGGGGCTTTTATGGAAATGTAATAACGCCAACAATGTTAAAACGTGTTTATGTCTTCATGTGAAGTGCCCAATTTTGCGTCTGTCTTCATGTAAAATGCCTGACATCTGTGTCCCATTTTCGGGACAGATTTTAATAAAGTCTCCAACATCAAATTCCACAGTAATCTGTCCAGTGGGAGACGCACTGACACATGAAGAGAGAGAACAGGCGGACGGGCAGACATGACGAAGTTAACAGGCGCTTTCACAACTATGCGAGCTCACCTAAAATGGAAATGTTCCGTATAGTTAGTTTAGAATCATAGCATTTATTACTGTACTGTACTTTAACGTCTGTACTGTATGGAACCGTGGTCATGTCTGTGTCACAGCCACTTTGCCTATGAGAAAGATGTCACCGGTAAGTATTAGAGGGGCGTCTGTGTAGGGCACAGAGCCCATTTTGATGCGGTGGTAAATGCAATTTCTCCGCTCTCACCTGGAAACGAAGCAAAGTCTTTCAGACCATAGCATAGTTAATAACCACATTAACTAATACATGTCGATCCCAACAAATATTTAATTATTACGTCTAATTTTTAATAGGACTTGCCCTATTAGATTATTGGTAAAAACAGTCAGTAAATTATTTAGCCGGATTTCGTTCTGCAATTAATTTTATGAACTTCAGTGCTTTAAATGACTAACCACTCAACAGAAGCTGTTGAATAGGGTAATAATTATGTAATAACGTTCTTTAGGGCCACATACTGCCTACAAAATCGTGGTCATGTAATTAATGGCCTTATGTTGTGTCTAGGTAGCCTGCAGTTTCAGATCTGTGTCTGAAGGCTGAGGATTTTCAATACATTCTTCAGTATTCGAGGCAAATAAAGAAACCATACCTCATATTTCACAAGACAGGCAATGTACGCGTAACATAACATTGTGGTGCGTCAGCGGAACAATTGATAGTGTGGAAATGCTATAATGCATTCTGTGTTTTCTACATTATCTCATAAACAGCACAATTTTTGGAAGAAAAATTGAATATAAAATATGTTTGTTGATTTTCTCTAAAACTTCTTAAGAAATATATCTCATTATAAGATCAGTCATCGAGATATCATGAATTTTCGTAGGCCTTCATTTAAAGTATCGGTTATTCTTGGCAGATTTTTAATAAAACTTGAATTTTCGTGACAAATTTTCGAAAATTCTTCAAATATCAAATTTCATGAAAATCCGTCTAGTGGGAGCGGATTTGTTTCATCCGGACGGACAGACAGACATGACAAAGTTAAGGATTTACTTCTCCAAATACTACGAACGCGCCCAATAATAACCGCCTCCTTCCACGTTTTTCCAATTACTATTCATTGTTTATCTAACATTCTGTGATGTATAGCCAGTGGTTACTGACAGAGTCGTTAAATAATCGATAAATATAAAAAGAAACAAATAATACTAATATGCGTGTCGAAAGAAACACAGCTATTTAGTTGGAAATAAGACAAAAGGAATGACCAAAGTGTGTAACAGTAATCCTGATGCAAGAACTGGTATTGATTGAGGGAACATGTCCCCACTGTTGATCTAATCGTCGCAAAGGGATACTCTGCCTGAAGCCCTTGTAGGTTGCTGTATGAGAAGAGGAGATTCAGAAACCGGAGTCGAGGTTTTTATTGGCTGTGAAATTCGTGGCGTGTAGCCTCTAGAATACAAATGGCTAAATTACATAACCCTCCGAGTTACTTGTAACAGCATCCAGTGACATAACAACTTAAAGAGCTGCTAACCCATTCAGAGACTACAGCAATAAACTGCAGTGTGCTGGCTGAACCCTTTGAAATATGGCGTACCTCTACATAATACTTAGAATTTCAGTTCTTACCTTTCAAGTAACAAATTACCTTTCCATTAACCAACAAAATGCTAATGCTGTTCACAGGAATGATATAACGAGGCAAAAGTGATCAACCTAATCACCTACATAAAATCCCGTGGAAGAATATACAAACTATGGTCTCACTGGTTCTTTTGTTTAGGTGTGAAGAAACTGAAATACGTTTCAAAACAGCGTGCTGAGGGAAATATTTCGACCAAAAAGGAAGGAAGTGACAGCAGGACGCAGAAAAGTTCATAACGATGAGATGTATGATTTAAAATAACAAACTGAAGGAGAATGTGCGAGGCGCGTAGCACGCAGTTTATGGGTTAGTTACTGTGTATGTAGAGCTGTAGATGCAGAACATGGAAAACATAGACTTCGGAAGGCTTAGGCATAGATGGGATGATAAAATTGAAGCGGATCTTACAGAAATAATGTATGAATTGGATTCGGTTGCTTCACTAAAGATCCCAGTACCATTGGAGGTGTGAGTGAAAGAATCTACAGATTTCTTCTTAGGACAGGAGAAATTTCTTAAGTAACTTAGGGTATTGGATTCATCATGATTGTTTACTTATTTATTTGTTGTATTTCACCTGATTAATTTGTTTCGAAAATACATGTACTGTGTGTGTATATGTGTGGGTGTGTATGTGTGTGCGTATGTGTGTGCGTATGTTTGTGTGTGTGTGTGTGTGTGGGTGGAAGAAGAAATGGCAATTTACCCAGTGCTAAAGTCATTAGAATAAAATTTAATATAAGCATAATTATAATATCCTAACCAGCAGTTAACATAGCTTACAAACAACACGGAAGCACAGAGCGAACGATGTCAGATACTTAAACGAAATAGGAATGCAAGTTACAACAAGATGTGGTAATGGTAAGGCCACCTGAAAATCACTTTAGGTCACGTTCATATTTTAACACAAACCGAATTCAATTTGGCTTCTCAACTCCGACTTACTTTTATATCGCTTTCGTTTAAAAATAAAATGTGAAGGAATTAAGAGAGTAAGATCCTCTCCTTTTTACAGCACCCTTGTTACTGCTCCGCTCTATGTGACTGTTTATTGCCCTCACCCACTGAGACTTCATTTTAATTTTGTACTCCTCGTAATCACAGCAGCTCATTTATAGCGAACAGCTTCCAAGAGCTTTCTCCTCTCTTTCTTTATTTTCTGTCCTTTGTTTTCATTTCATCTTTTTCTCTCTCTCACACTTCTTCATCGCTCGAGAAGCACTGATTACTGGATGCCAGAAAGAAGAAAATAAAGGAAAATCTATTTATTATCTACAACACTTATTACAGATTTATTCAAATAAACTTTATTTTCTGAAGATGGAGCTGTTCTTGAAAGAACCCTGCATTTCACTGTTCGGTGGATTGGAAAGAGACTGACATATTGTCCTGATACTGAAGTGCTGCCCATATGCTAAGGTACAGTCTAGTTGCTCCAAAAGTGCCCGGATACTAACGCACTACCCAAGTACTAAAGTATTGTTCAGATATTCAAATTCAACACAGATTCTAAAGCAGTGTCCAGATAATAAAGTACAGATTCAAATTCAACAGACTCTAAAGCAGTGTCCAGATAATAAAGTACAGATTCAAATTCAACACAGACTCTAAAGCAGTGTCCAGATAATAAAGTACAGATTCAAATTCAACACAGACTCTAAAGCAGTGTCCAG
>Ga0131853_10012430_pt1 | contig 15594 bp, 13 predicted proteins | sample TergutLab28metaG_FD_92764 | JGI IMG/M metagenome (GOLD analysis project Ga0131853, IMG submission 92764) | Labiotermes labralis P1 segment gut microbial communities from Petit-Saut dam, French Guiana - Lab288 P1 (version 2) (version 2) | ecosystem: Host-associated > Arthropoda: Insects >...
CAACAGCAGTGTTTGTGAACGTAAGCGATGTTGCACAGCACATTCGTGATGATCATGCTGCAACATGTGCGGTTGGCCTTTCAACTCACTGCACTGAGGTATCATGTACAAATTTCACCTACTTCCAACACGCTTTGTCTTCACAACCTCTGAAACACACACACACACACACATACACACACACCTCCTAACTTCACAGTAGCAGCTTCCTTCTTTCACGATGCACACACAGGCGCCCACCACAACAAAACTATGACGTGTTGGGTTTCCCCTAGGTTTAAGTTTTATACAAGGGCCTAGGCGTCTGTTCCCCCTTCCTTGATTCGACATATCCCAAGACCATGATCTATGTTGCGTCAGTGGCTTGAAACAAAGATGTCTGCGTCGGCTGGTGACACCACATTCGTACTTGTAGGTCGACAGTAGTGCGCGTGACTTGATACTATAACAGAAATAGGCACGCTCGTGCACGTGTTCTACTGCCTTTACATATGTACAGCCACTCTTAAGGTGAAGGTGTTTCATTACTCTTCTAACTGTGCCGGGGACGCAGCGCGTGATTTATTGCACTAACAAATGTTTTTCCCCCGACCACCGATGCAGTACATTCGTCACGGACTGCCAGATTGTTGACCAACACACTTGCCTTCCGCCTCTAGACATACGTATTCCTAATTTTTCCTCTAGGCTGGTGCGAAATTTTAACATGTCACTTTTTGGGGAAAACTTTACATTTCGTATTTTCATTCGGTCTATCAGATGAACTTCCGAAATTTTCATGCACTCGAATTAGATTTCATCCAATTTTGCTACCAATTCTGACGATACCTTATTAAAGTTGGCTTCATTCACTCTTTAGAAGCACGCGGAAGCCTTCTCTCTTCTCCTCACCACACGTTGCGGTACGTCCTGGGTTCCTACCAATGCACACGGCGGCACGACCGCCACATTGTAAGTTTTTCATTTCCAAACTTGGCGCCCAACCACATCACTTCACGACAACTGATGGGGACTGCAGGTTCCGTGCTACCAATATGTCCGGCGTGTGGGCTTTTGTGTAGGGGCATGTGTGTAACTCCGAAACTCAAGAAAAAACAGGGCCTGGACCGTTCTTATGACTTTCCTGCACTACACCCAACGCTAAAAACATGGCGGGACCAAATTGGACGGCGGCTACCAAACTAATTAAATTATATTGTAGGCAAACGCCGATCCTTTTTAATATTATTACGCTAATGAAAGAGTATTGCCAAAAGCACTTAGTATCTTCCTGCACTGCGACCCAGCTGAACGATGGCTGCCGACCTCATTACATTACCTAGGTTCATCAATCTCAAACTCCGATCCTTTTTAATATTATTATGCTCAAGAACTTGTAGTGTCTGGACCGCACTTAGGACCTTCTTGCACCAGGCCCACGGAGACCAAACTCTACTGTGGCGGCCAAACTCATTACATTACTTCGGTTCATCAATGTCACAGACCAATCCTTTTTAATATCATTATGCTCATGAACGAGTAGTGCCTAGACCGCACTTAGGACCCGCAATACCAGGCTGCACGGGGCGACACTTTTACATGTACGATCCTCTTTAATATTGTGCTGAAGTACCTGTTGTTCCGCGACTGCACTTAGGTCCTTCCTACAATACACTCGGCACTGGAATCAGCGTAGGTGTGGCTACAGGAGGACCGTAATACGAGGCTGCACGAGGGGCGACACTTTGACTTGTAAGATACTTTTTAATATTGTGCTGCAGAACGTGTAGTGCCGGGACACACATATGCCCTTCCTGCACTATACTTTGCACTTGAATCGGCGTAGGAGTGGCTATGGAGGGGCCGCAATACAAAGCTGCAAGGGGCGACAATCGATCCTTTGTGCTCAAAAACGAGTTGTGCCGAGACCGCACTAAGGTCCTTCATGCACTACACTCCACGATGGGATAAGCGTAGGGGTGGCTACGGAGGGACCCCTTTACAAACTAGAACAGGACTGTAATAATATATAACCGTTTCGACTTCTTTTCTTGAGTACTTCTTCAGTGTTGCCACGAAGTTAAACTACATATAGGTCCTTGACATAACTTTCCTATACGGACCGCAAAACCCTCTCGGCTCGCGACCTACATTTATGGCACTCTTATTCCCATCTACAGTTTTCGACTTAGACCACTTTTGCACCTAACTCTGCTCATGTTATTTTACACATTAGGGTGACTGACCATGGCTCACCGGATACTACTGAGGTTCAGTGCGATATTTTATTATTTACAGCCCACCCTTCTAAGAATCGCATTTGAATACAAAACAATTCAACACACTTTCACTCTTTATACTTTGCCATTCATTGAAAATATCAACTTATAATCCATAATATTTTCGACAGGTTTATCGATTTTTTTTTTTAGGAAATCAGTACTTTTCGGAATGATTTTCGTATTGCTTTACAACGAAACCCTTTTTAAGTTAAGGGCTCAGGCATCAGATCCTTTGTCTTTGGGCGAGAGTTTATCGATTGTTCCAAAGAAAGTAATGCCATCAAATTCCAAGGGCCGACAGGTCCTGTCCTGGTAGCCCTTGAATTGTAGGTAACGCCTATCCAGCGACACAGCCTCATATTCCACAACAATAAAACCTGTGAAAAATCCCTTGAAAACCAAAGCGTAACATGTTCTAGGTCTATATATACCTTATACATTATGCATATCGGATATAGACTACACGCATATGTATATAGAAAATGATTGGGCCGGGTAGCTCAGTCGGTATAGCGACTGACTACAGGCTGGCCAGTCCGAGATCGAATCCCAATGCGGACGAGGTATTCCGCCAGTCCAGACGCGCATTCGGGCCCACCCAGCCTCCTTTAAAATGGGTACTGTGTCTTTCCCAGGCTTAAACTGCTGATGGGGCGTGCTGCTGAATTCTCATCCTCCTCTATGCCGAGGTCATGGAAGAGTAGAGCTATACCTATACGCATCCTCTGGGCCACACCGCGTCTGTAAAGGGAGTAGTATAACTAGAGCCCTGACCCGCCTCCCTAATGTATAAAATAAGATGATCGGAGTTGACTGCAAGAGTTGTCTAAGTCGAATGAGTGAAAGAATGGTATAGTGTGTTTGCCTCCGTACAGTTTGGTAGAGGGTTCCTCCTTCACCTCTACGACAATTGTTTCGATTGGTATCGAAGTCCTTCATCAGTGTGGCAGCCACCGAGCAGTCTGTTAGGATGACCCGTACAGTGTGGTAGAGGTTCCTCCTTCGCCCCTACGCCAATTGTAGGGCAGTGCAAGGAGGACCTAAGTGCGGTTTTGGCGGCACTACTCGTTCCTGGTTATATTATTAAAAAGGGAATGCCCCCGTACAGTCTGGTAGAGGTTTGTCCGTGCCCCCCTACGCCAATTGTGCAAGGAGGACTTAAGTGCGGCCCGTGGAGTACTAGTTTTTGAGCAGCGTATATTTGGCCTCCGTGTCGTCTGGTATTGCGGTCCCTCCGTAGCCATCCCTACATGGATGGTTGAGTGGAAGAAAGACCTAAATGCGTCTCGCGCACTGCTCGTTCTTGAGCATAATATTAAAAATGAATGGTGCCACTGTACAGTGTGGTAGAATTTCGTCCGTGGCCCCTACACCAATTGTGCAAGAAGGATTTAAGTGCGGCCCGTACAGTACTTGTTCTTGAGCAATATTATTAAAAAGGCGTAGGTTTCGCACCCCGTGCAGTCCGGTATTGTGGTCTCTCCGTAGTCGGCTCTACGTTGAGGCTTGATTGTAAGGAAAACCTAAATGCGTCCCGTGCACTGCTCGTTCTTGAGCATAATATTACAAAGTATGGTGCGTGTGCTTGGCAGGCCTCCGTACAGTTTCGTCGCTAGGGCCCGAGTGCAAGAAGGGTGTAAGGTGCGGACGAGGCCCAACTAGTTCTTGAGCTTAATATTGATAGGGTAGAAGTGTGAGTGCCCCTCGTGTAGTTTGGTAGTGGTGTTTTCTCCGACCCCCTACGCGCGAACTTGGGTGGGATGAATGTTGTGAGAGAAGGCCCTAAAAGCCCTCCCTGGGCAGTACTCTTCTTGAGCAAAAAAGAGATGGGCTGCGCCCATTTTATAGCAAGGTTGGTTTTGGCAGCCGAGCCGTCCGGCTTGTGGGTGCCCCAGTGTGGAGGGTTCGTACGGATTGCCCCCGCGAATGAGGTGAACTGAATGTAGGGACAACACTCGATGCTGATAGTAGCGCGAAAAGCAACATGTGATCCCTCACGTAACCAGAGGTAACGACAGTGCATACCTGCACGTTCGTAGAAGCCTGATCTGAGGACGCACCATTATTCCCGAGTAGGGTAAGTACCGAACGTCACGAGTTGGTACAGAAAGGTGAATATTGCAAATAAGGAGGCGGTAAGAAACATACATATATGTCTGTACCGTGAGAAGTTGAAATAGACCTAAATAGACGTGTCATACCAATAGAAGTAGGGCGATGTGAGCAGAGTGGTTTGGAATAAAGAATCCAGTCACAGGAGGCTACGTCATTAAAATCTGTGTACTTGCTGTAACGTGAAACCTTTGACGGTCGTCAAGAGGAAGGACGGGCTTGTCACCGTTCAGTTTCGTAAGTGCAATCCTGTATCTGTTAATACGCTTGAGTTGGCTTATACTATGCGTAGAAATGTAAGATGATGGAAAGCACTAACATTTCGCCGTGTACTTATGGGGAAACTATCAAATGCAGGCCGTGGCATCTGAAGATTAACGTCACTAACAACAAAGTAAATGAAACAATACGTTATGTAAGATGTGTTAACTACATACATCGTCGCGTCATTATGCTATTGTTTGTAAATTTATGAGGAATGCAATAATTCGACACACATCTGTGATTTGCATTCCTGGTTCCCGAGCGAAACATTAGAGTAACGTTGCGATTGTCACACGGTTATAAGGGCATAACTGTACGACTTCACGTAGGGCCTGTTTGTTGCGTCGGCGTAACCCCGGGCAGGCCGAGAGTAGCACTGTGTGGTGCATCACTGAAAGAATATGTGAAGAAGAGGGGCGTGGCTTTCGGCGTAGCCGTGCTATTGCTGGGGACAGTGGAGTAACGGTAAGTGGAGCGATAAATGAATTCTCTGTGGATACAGTCGGCAGATAATTTGAAGTAAAATCACGCTTATATATTCACGTTGCCGAACACTCGTTAGATGTGCAAAACAAAGATGTTTATGTTCAACATCGCTTACGTACATAATCAGGCGCTTTGCACGAGGGTCTCTGCTACAGGTAATGTATCAACCCCTACCAGAACACCTCGTGTAATACGTTGGTAAATATGCGTAAGCTATGCCTCGCGTATATATTTGTGCTATGTAAATTGACGATTGTTCTGCAACAGTGACGTCCAGTGATAGAGAATTAATTTGCCCGTTCACTTAGGGTTAAATATTCTGCGCCGGCTTAACCCTGGTTTCCTGAGGGGAGGGACATTGCGAGCGGCAGCACGTGCCTAAAGCCGAGGAATAGACCGGGTTAGAGGAGTGTTTTATATTCACAACACTGTCTACACATGAAATAAAGAAAAAGAACACTCCCATAGAAAAACCTTATTCAATATTATGTATATTTTTACACAAATGGTACAAGATCCTCGTACAGGTGAGGACAATGTATGTGTGCACTGGCGTTAGAAATTGGCTTCACGTACAGTACCGACGTCAAAGACATCGTTACGTATGATAATAAGTTCGGCAAAGCAAGTACGTAAACGCGCAATTGCTGATGCACGATATTAAACATGCGGGCAAGGTAGTGCAGAACCTCCGACGTCAGACATAAGTACTCACTGCCGACTGACAGTCTGGTCAATCCGCGGCGACGTTTCGGCATACCTAACCGAAAGTTACCACTTTCGCACTTGATCACTGCTGTCACCTCCTTCCCCTCCATGCATTTAGCATCGGCATTCGTGGGTAGACACTGAGCCAGCGTGTAAACCTGCTCGGCCGTGAGAATGATGGCCTTTGATCCGCAGCTCCGTATGACACGGAATTCCAAAAGAGGGAGATAGTAACAGGCGGGGAAGACACCGACTTACACGTATTTGGTCTTGTTTGCATTTAGGAAGAACAGACGCCTCAGCAGCACTCTCTGGGAATCGAAAGCAGGATTGGCTGCCCGGTACGTACAGATATCACTGCAGGCGGACGACTCAGGCGGCAACTGCTACTTCTCCGTGGGGAGTTTCCTCTTCCTCCTCATCCGCTTGGCAGCCGCAACGTCGGTAGTAGACCACTTACCATTAGTAGACGCCATCGCAGCAGGAAGCAGAGTGATGAGAAGGGCAATGTGCTCGTCCGGTTTATTTTACTGCTGAAACAAACTCGGCAGTATGACGTGTCATGTCTGCAGGACACAGGACATACTCTTTCTTCTCCAGATAGTACATGAACCAATCGTTGAGGGAATGCGCGGTTTTGGTTGCGCAAGGGACTCTGGGAAACTTGTGACATGGAAATTTACACCAGCGTTTGTGATTCAAAGAGACGAGTGAGGGCATTCGAAATCCTCTAAGTTATGAATCGGCCGTCCCATCAATCCGGCGAGGAATGTACATTTCGAGACGCCGTAGGCGTAGAGGAGTGCGAAACAGGCCACGGGCTCTGTAAGGACCGTGTGTAATTCTTCATATTCAATATGTTCTTCTGCCCAATTTAGACCGTTCTCTGAAGAGCCGTGATCCGCCACCAGTTAGGCGATTTTGAAACGGAACGTCTTGGCTGCCACGGCGCAAGTTACGAACAATTCCTTGACGATCATCTCATTCTGCCGCCCCCGTAAGAACTCGTAATCAATGACGACCTCCCTGCCTCTAGCCAAATTAGATTAGGAATAATTTGAAACGGGCAAAGTACCTACCTTTTATAGGCAGCTGAGCAGCATTAATCCCAGCCGCTCCGAGAAATTTGGCCCCCGAATTGGACATTGAACCATCGCTCCTCCAGCAGATCTGGATTTTTGCAAGCATCGAAGAGCGAAATGTATTGTTACGGTGTGTAGCCCCAATCCATGTAGAGGGCGATTAGACAGCAGTACTTACCGCGGACATCTGTCTTCAGGCCTTGCAACTGTCGCGTGATATAATTCCAGGTCATGCAATTGCGTTTAATAAATGATTCGTATGAGAGTACGAGCGGTACGATGGCATATGAATCAAAGTATTAGGCACTCGAAGATTTGGGTCGCAAGTGCACGTGTAGCCAGTGTGAACCTACTTCTATGTGGTAATCGGCATTTACGTTGACGGTTCAGGTACGCGTGATTGATTGTGGTAGGAGTTCGGACGGGAAAACATTGAGGAAGGAGCTAACTTCACACAGTGTACACAGTATCTGCACGGTGTCCATTAAATGTCGGTCGTGAAGTTACTCGCAAAATCTATGAGGGACAAATTGTCGAATTCTAGGTTCAACAGGCACGTGATTGCCTCTGGCAATCGTTTATTAAATTTCAGTTCAATTCTGTTATTCCCGTTCTCGGAGTAGGACGTACGAAACTTCGACGCGCACGTATCAGGTTTGAGGACATATAGTAACATGAAATAGCCGTTAATACACACATCGTGTGTTATCTGCAGTCCCGTGTTCGAGTGACGTATGCCGGACGCCTAGAAGAGCTTCCTGTAGCCCATGACGGCCGTCTTTTCATGATTTATGCCCAGAATTAGGCCCTCGTTAAGCAACTGTTACCGCTCATAAACAGCGAAATATTTCGGTTGTCGTAATGCAGAAATATGTACGGGTTGTTGTCCAACGAAGCGATAGAATCTGAATACTTAACCACGGTGAATAAGAGAAGTTTCGTGATGGGACCCAGGACGGCATTATCTATAGAGAGGGATTTCGATCCGGCGGCGAATGAGAATTTCTTGAGTTCTACACTCGACAGGTTATAGTGCGCAACAATCCCTCTGTTCTTCAGTGTCGAATTGTGAGCTAGAAATATGGCGGATTTCGGCCTGACGCGTCTGAACAGTAGTTGGGCGTCCAAAAATTTGAAAACGGTATTTGAATCGATAGTCTTGTTCATCGGATAGGAGCTAGGTCGGGCCTTGGTGAACGTGAACTGCAACCTGACGCCTGGCAGCAAATATAGGTTCACTTTACCTATATCACTAGGTAATCGGCGAAATATCTGTACTTCCCTACTCCCGCTAATCCTGTTCCAACGAAGGATAAATCCCCGGGTTTTCGTGGCGGTCACATTCTCGACCGAGGGGACGACAAGCTCTATGACACCCGTGTCAGGATACCAGTACGCGTTCGTGAGATGAGAGGCTGCGGCATCTGAGCGATAGGTCATCAGAGTCTCGAGATATGAGCGGTAATTATAAATCTCACTCGCCTGTGTGATGTTGATGAAATTGAGAGTGACGTTACTTTGACGGAATAGGGAGTGAAGGAAATTATTTTTCACGCCCGTGTGGTCCGAAAAGTCAGCATCCTTTCCCGAGGCCGATATTAATTTACTTCGGATATACAATTTGATATCTAGATCAAAGTACGTGTCGTTATCGGAAACGATATAAAGTTGAAGATAGTTTTCATCGACGGGGGCGATTGCTTCGTACGCTGTCTGTATTTTCCCGAGCACAGACGTCTGCATAGGCCAATGTGCAAAGATGTCAAACTCGCTACTATCGGACGCTATCTCCGCGGCAGCAGACATGATCGCCTTCTGAAATGTGACTTTGTCCATTTTATTAGTTTATTATTTTTCTGGCATGCTTGATCGCTTGGGACCCTTCTACTTCTTAACTCCTACAGCTTCCCTGGCGAGTTAGCGGCCCCGTCGTCTGAATTTGCTATACAAATTTTGATCGGATTCAGTCAGGTATTTAAATATTATAACCTCGACATTCACGTTGTCAGTCGACTTGCGTGCCGCGATATCGGTAAGGATTTTGCCACTTGTTCGAAAAGGTCTAGCGGCCCACTGCTTTGGTTCCCTTCACAGTACTGAACGGAACCTTCGGAAGAGCCTGCCGATACAATTGCTGACCCCGTGGCCTCGCTTAAAGTAGAGCGGGGCGGAGTAGACGAGACCGATCCACGGGGTGGTAAGTCCACGTCCAGCGTATTTATAGAGTACAATTATAATCGTTGCATCGCTCTAAATGTCTTATTGAAGATGGCGACGCCCTTTTTATACAATTTACCATTTTTAATTTTTCCGAAAATGAAGCACCACTTTTGTGCGCGTTCTGCTGTACTCAAGGGGGATGTACAGCACCTCGGTCGTCTGGAATTCTATTCGAATATCCTGAAATCCGATGCTCAACAGGCTCCTACTAAACGTTTCGAATCTCGTGCTGACATAATGATGATGATGATGCGGTAGCCGAATGTCCGCAGGGTGAGGACGGTGCTTCGCCCACAAATTGAAGTGATATCAGGTTGCTGTATATTAGGGCTGTGATGTCATCCTCCATGGGGACTGTAGAACACGAAATTTCACACAGCCCCTCTTCACAACTGGAGGTCGAACCCAAGTCCACGGGCTGAGCCAGTTTAACCCTGAAATCGGCGTGAGTATTCTGTTCGTAGATGTCACGCGAGGCGTTGCTGAACACAATGACGTAAATTTGGCTAGTAGTCGCCATAATTTCAGTTATTCTTCACGCTAGATGCTGGCACCCAAGTGTCGAAGTCCTGACTCTAATCTCGGCAACGGAAGTGATATTCGCGAATGTCCAGTATTTTATCTATCTTATAGGAGGTCCGGTCAGTTATTCGTACGGGGTTCAGTTCCTCGCGATAAAACTGGCCGTCGATTGGTGTGCCACTTAAATGCTGTAGTACAGAGACGGCACGCGGCCACCTCTCGATTACTTTCGCGACGATGAAACTCTCTGTGTTAAATTCTGTTCGGCAGCTTTGGCAAACCGCATCTTCTCATTGATGATGCGATATTGCCGCGCCACCCGAAACGTTGCTTTGGCGACGCGAACGCTCCCCCGAGCCTCCATCCATTTCCATATCGTCGGCATATCAGAATCGGTAAGTGGCGAAGGCGCCATGCAAGTCGTCGAGTGAAACGTCTCATTGTAGATCTTGACAAATATCGGCATTTTCTCGATAAATATGTAGGTATTTTTATCAGTAAAATATTTATAGAGACTATCGCGAATTGTGCGTTGCACGCGTTCAAATACCGCACATTTCATGCCGGGGTTTCAGCACACCTGAACCTGAATACTTTCGTTCCGTAACTTGTTCTGAAAATGCTTACTTAGAAATTCCTTGCCCTTATCAGTGCGCACCCATATTGGGCGGCGCCGACGTTTCTGGTCATCGAATATGGACCGCTACGCTGAGGCAATAGAAGACCCGCCCTTCTTCCTTATGGGGATCAGAAATAGATATTTCGAGAATAAATTTATAACTGATAGAATGCATCTAGTATCGTCATTACATTTGGCATAGGCCTGTACATCCATCCGGTGACATTCCCAAATATCCATTAAGTTGGACACTCTATATGGATTTGTGCTAACCGATTTCTCGCCGATCTATGAAAGCATACGCAACCTGTTTCTCTAACCATACTTTCATGACATCAGCACACTACTTTTGCCCCGCCGTCGCCAGCTGCAGCTTCCACAGAGTCCAGATTGCCGACGGTCTGGCAGAGTCTTATTTTACTCTGCAAATAGTTGGCATTAATAATTTTTCCACTTACGCCGTAGGGCGGATTCTACACCACGTCCCTTCGGTTTCGCAAAAGATGGGCGCCACGACTTCGCGAAATTTTGTCTCCTCGCGTTATATTAATGTTATCGCCTGGCTGATATATATTCAAATGACCGTTAGTCAATACCAATATTTTTCATGTCTTGAAGTCCTACATGCCTATAAGTTTCGTATCACATTCTTACGAATGAATAGTACCCACAGGCCCCACCGTTCCTCTAAACACTGTTCTCTTAATCTGTCATTATCATCAGTATCTATAAACACTGGGGATTCACGAATCATTAATTATTCGCAATGTATACGGTTACCGTATTGGGTGTAGTGAAAGTCTCAGGGCAATAGCTACTCTGCCGACATTTCCTTCTTTCTCCTCCTCCGTGACTTCATTGTCAATCCTCATTTAGGGGACTCTCTAGATGTCGAAAGAAGCGGCGAGGGGTCCGCGTCTTAGGCGTTTTCGCCTTGAATTTGAGGATTCTCAACTATTTCTCGCTTACCTCAGGCTCAGGGAAGGGCAGCGCCCTGTCGGGCATCACTCATCTTAGGAAATCAGACATAGCCTTTATCCGCGTCTTCCCTGTGATATCGGCTTCGCGAATCTTATTGCGCATCTTAAACAACTTTCCATATGGATGTTGTTTACGTCTGCTAGGTTTCTAACGCTCGCGAGGCGAGGGGCCACGTCGTTTGTCCCCTATCGTAATGATCGGCTGGGACGAGGTACATCTTACGTAACATGTTTATCTGGGCTTAAATATTAAGATTACGATCGTTTGCAGTATGGCACTAAGTAGGGGCAGCAGAAATCCCCCGCGCTGCACTATGAGTCGCTTTTTGTCAGAGATACGATACGTGCACATCAGCGACCTTGCGAAGCGTGGCCTTTTTTTTTTAACTTGCGAGTGTCAAAACCTGATAATATTATATTCCCCTTCGGAACATTCAACTCACATATTCGCTTATACATTTCACGAGTTCCTTGTTACAATCAGTTATGAGGGCTTTACGTAATCTCATTTGGGCTGTCTTGAGCACGTGTAGGGCGTTGTAAATGCATCTCACAAGATACATCGCCTATATCGGAGTACACAACTGGAGGATATTCTTCCGGGGATTTGTTGGTTCGAAACCGCAGACCGTAATTCTTGTCTTGTGTCAGATCTTAGAAGAGGTAACCGTGGGGTCTGTGTGTCGCATCCAGGTAGGTTTTATATAACTCAAGACTACCTTCGGGGTACAATTGATTCGCCAAGTACATAAACTCCTTCTTATCTCTGACGTTTTTCGACGCGACCACATAATGGACATTAAGTGATATATCTCTACAGTGGAGTCCCTGATGAAAAAAAATTTGCGTAATCTATATCACGCTGATATTTTTGTGATGGCTGCCTCTCGTAAACAAGTAACACACTTGCTTGGATTATACTTCGTTCAACATCATCTAGGATCACGAGGCACAATCACCAAAATACTCCGGTATGACCTCGTGATATGTGGTCTTTGAGGGCAGCATCTGACGTTTCGGAACAGCATTCTTCTCACTGTACCACCAGATTATACGGCCACCGAATTTGTGTTCCGTGCAGAGTGTGTCCAGATTCTGTAACAGACTTATGCAAAATGACGTTTTGCCCGAACCGCTAGATCAGCTCACAATACAGGGGAACGGATGCTTGAATTTTAGATCATAATCAATCATGAATGATCAGGGTTATGAAACGACCCTCTCCCTCCATCCTATTTATACGCAAACCAGACGGACGTATTGTCAACTAATCGCCGTCTCTTAAATAATGAGATTCCATATAATTTATTCTCAGGTTCTGTAACAATAGATACTTTTCCCCCTCCTCCCCTTTTGCGTTTAATTTTCTGGTCTCTATGTACATTTACGAAGGAGGGCCCCGTGTTCCCTTGCAAAATCATGTCGCTGATGTCATCAAAATTTACCAAATACGAAGCGTTATAATTGAGAGATTTGTTCCTTACTTTGCAGACGGTTTGACAGGCCCCGGTCACAGTAACAACCACTCTGTATGCATAGTTCTTTGGACCACGACACGCAAATTTCGAAATGGTTTCTGAGGGGCGCAAATTAGAGGGCATGTCCCGCAATTTGTCCCCTCTTTCAATTAGTGAGATTTCACCCCTCGGCTGAATATATATCACAGAGTCCGTGTCACAGAACATCGCTTTCGCTCTCACCCATTTAAGGCAACGGTACAAATGTATTCTGGCCTCAGCGGTGACATAAGCCCTTTTGACCTCTTCGTATTTCGTAGACTGTGCACGTCTTCTTCTGCTCCATACTTCCACGAGATCCAGAATACGTCATCGCCGGCGAACGCAGGTCATCACCTCAATGCTAGAGGTTGACAAAAATCCATACAAGACTTGGGCTCCGTAATAATTTTGGTCAATGTTCGATCATTTCTCTCCGTCAATTTCCCTACATGGAGTTAAAACAGAGTTTGGCCAGACCCCGTTTCCCAGCACTATACCTAATTGTTTCGTTATCTAATCGTATCCCTTAACTCAGCCAAAACGATTGCACATATCGGTCCTCGTCTTCGGGACTGTGGTCACAGCCTGGATAACCACTAGCCTCTGCTTCCAGTTTCAATAACTTATTTATATAGTCCAAAAATAGTGCACCCTCGCCTTTTTTTGAATTGTATTGTGTAACCTGATACTCCTTCACCTCTTATATTCGAGTATCCGGTACCCGTTTTCCACTGCCAACCTCACCCAATCCATTACCCTGTACCTGTGAGTGCATGATCCCCATTTCGTGTATGCACACATTCCTCATTTAAGGAGGTGAGAACGCACGTTCTGCACAGACAAAATTTGAGTTTATTATTACATCTGAAAGGGAGGACGTGGTAATACAAATTCTCCGGCGGAACGATCGAACATTTAATCCGACCATCCATACGCAGACACGCCTCTATATCCTTACACATATCCCCTACGTGAATGATTGGATGACACAAGGGGAACTCGAAGTACTTGCAAATGTAAGGGTAGAGGCTTATGACGTCGATATATTGAATGGTCCCGTTCTCTCGTGCCTAATAGAGTGACGCATGTTCTCACTTCGACAGAGCATCACTGGTCCCCAGCGGACTCTGTTGTACTATGGGAGACGCGAGCATTTCGGGCCTCCCTGCAACGTCAAACTCACATTCCCACTGGACATTGACCGGGTATTCCGCTCGTGTTATCTGCTCAAGGCACGAAATTTTCCTCTCATAACTTTCGGCTAGCGTATCGCCATTTAAGGTAATGAAGTCGCGGAATGCCTGACATTATGACCGTGGAAATGGCACCCGAAATACTCGTATATTGTTCGGGTCTCGGGGCAGTAACCGTCTACACTAAAGTGGGGCAATTAGGGTACTTTATCCTCGCCAAATTTGCGAGCGTGCATTATCTTCACCGCATCAATCTTCTTCATGTGCTGTAGCCATATCAATACCTTCATAATGTAGTTGTAATTGCAGGTTTATCCCCCAGTCGGTATGAGTCCGATTGTGTCGGGCTGCAGAAAACGTTTACGCAGAACCTTATTGCAAGCCGAAGCGATCGTAATTGACTCGATAAATACTTCTATATTTCCTATTTCCATAAATTTCCGGCGAAAGACTCGACACGCCTGACTTAGAACTGTGACGTCGTCCTGACAGTAGCGTTCCAGCACGCGCCTGTTTTCGAAAATGGTTTCCTGGCTCTCCTACTACGCGAGAAACTCCATCATATCCTCTTCGCTCATCTCAATCACGCCACGATACGAGACGTCTGGTATGGGGCCTACGTAGTCTGGGTTATCCTCGGTATCAAAATAATGAGAGAACCACGACTTGCAGGCCGCCAGCCGGAACGTTTTGGGCAGCTTACGCAGAGGGCAGGGGAGGAAGGACACGCTATCCAAAAACATCAGATGCTCCATTTTCATGCACATGATCTTCAGTCCATTCATAATCAGTTCCGGTTTCCATTTTAGCAGGATGGCCCTATTCAAAATGAAATGAATATCAAACGCCTTGGCATTATGTGCTATAGCGACGATCTTATTGACCCAGGGGCGTGGTTCGGTAAGATTTGAAAGCAGGTCCCCCACAGGATCTTGCTAGAAGGAGTGCTTCCTCCTACCACATCTCAAGCAGTCTACCCGGCCTTCCTCGTCTTATCATGGCGAATAGAACTGTTGCTCGCGGACGAGATTAGGTTTGTGTAACTTAGCAGCGTCTGTGTACCTCGTAATTTGGGTCGTTCCGAAATAGTAGAATACGTACAGTACCTTATCACCTGCGGGGGCCGCGCGTCCTTCAGGGGCCTCATAACACAAGTGACCTATTTCTTTATTCTGCTTACAGTTGTCGCAGAAACGTTTATTATATTCGAGATTGTGGTGTGTCACGATCCATCCGCACGTCGCACAGCACCGCTTTCGCTCACATACTGATTTTTTCTTCGAGGTGCACTGCTTGTGGTTGGCGAAAGACTTGTGACTTCTAAAATGCCTGTTAGATTCGGCGCAGGGTTAGCGAACATGAGAAAACATGCACGGGGTCTTGTCACGCAGTTGCTACACGTCTGATCGCAGGCGACCGTGACGTCACTTGTAGAAGATTTGTTGCACGAGTCACACACGTACCGTCTAGCCATGGCACCTGTAAGATTTGTGATTACGTGATAGTGTCTTTCGGCATCGTCATTGAGCAGATGAATTGGTTTGACCGAGTCGACCTGCCCCTGAAATATGATGTCTTCACATATCAGACCGTGATAGGCAATTATCTTGTATTCCAGAAAGTATTCTTGGAATCTGACTAATTCATG
>Ga0131853_10012431_pt1 | contig 15594 bp, 7 predicted proteins | sample TergutLab28metaG_FD_92764 | JGI IMG/M metagenome (GOLD analysis project Ga0131853, IMG submission 92764) | Labiotermes labralis P1 segment gut microbial communities from Petit-Saut dam, French Guiana - Lab288 P1 (version 2) (version 2) | ecosystem: Host-associated > Arthropoda: Insects >...
AATCGACGCTATAACGGCGAATTTACCGTGGATACGCGCTATACCCAGCGGGAAATGGAGCAGAAACTGAAGGGCGGCGGCTTCCTCTTCCATGGGGCTGGCAATGGGGATGTCCGTGTGGTGGAGGATGTAAACACTCTGACGACCTTTGCGGCCGATCGGTCGGAGGATTTTTCTCTCAATCAGACCATTCGCGTGTTGGACCAGGTGGCTACGGACATTGCGGCGCTCTTTGCCAATCGTTATCTGGGGATTATCCCTAATGACAATGCCGGGCGGCTTTCTCTTTGGAGCGATATTGTGAGCCATCACCGCCGATTGGAGACCATGAGGGCTTTGGAGGATTTCGAACCTCAGGACGTGGTCGTAGAGGGTGGGGAGACGAAGCGGAGCGTTGTGGTCAGCAGTCGGATTACACCTGTGGCTGCCATGAGCCAGTTGTATATGACCGTTGTGGTGCAATAAGAGGGGAGTGAGGCAGTGAGTAGTTTTATGAACGCGAGAGACGCCGTCAGCGCGTCCTTGGCTGAGTGCTATGTGACCATCCAGGGAAATCGATACCACTTCATGCAGGCCATTGATTTGGAAGCCGTCATTGAGCGAACCAAGACAGAAGTGCCCATCTTGGGGCAGACCGGGCGGGGGAATAAGGCCACTGGATGGCGGGGGAAAGGGAGCGCTACCTTTCACTACAATACCAGCATTTTCCGGGAGCTGATGTACCAGTTTAAAGCCAAGGGGGAGGATGTGTATTTTGACATTCAAATCTCCAACGAAGATCCCACCTCGGCAGCCGGACGGCAGACGGTGGTGCTTTTGGGCTGTAACATCAACAGCGGCATTTTGGCGAAATTCGATGCCGACGCGGACTTTTTGTCCGAGGAATTGGATTTTACCTTTGAAGACTTTGAGCTCCCGGAGGTCTTTACGGTGCTGGATGGGATGCGTTAGGGACTGGGTGGCATATACTGTAAGGGCGCACAGCGTGCGCCCTTACTTCCAGCAGGGGAGAAGGGGGATTGCTTGTGTTAAATCTAAGCCAGTCATTCATTACAAGAAATCGGACGTTTTCACATCCGCAGACGATTGCGGTGCGGGGGCTGTTACTCCACAGCGTGGGGGTGCCGCAGCCCAACGCCAGCGTGTTTATCCGCAATTGGGACACGCCTACGGCCAACGTGAGCGTTCATGGGATCATTGAGGCGGGGGGCAGGGCCTTTCAGACACTTCCCTGGACGAACAGGGCTTGGCACGCCGGGGGCGCGGCCAATGATACTCATATCGGCATTGAGATGACAGAGCCCACCAGCATCCGCTATACGGGTTCGGGGGCGAATTTCGTGGATAACAACCCGGCGCTTACCCGGGCCTTTGTGCTGGACACTTACGGCACGGCGGTGGCGCTGTTTGCGCGGCTCTGTGTGGAATTCCGGCTCAGTCCTCTGGCGGACGGTGTGATCATCAGCCATTCGGAGGGGCATCGGCGGGGCGTTGCGTCGAACCATGCGGATGTGGAGCATCTTTGGTCTCGCTTTGGCCTAACGATGGCGCAGTTTCGGCGGGATGTGGCCGCCATGGCGGGCCAGGGGGGCGGTGAGCCGGGAGAAGCGATCCCGCCGACTCTGTTCCGTGTGACGAACAACCCCGTGCCCCTCAATTGCAGGGTGGCACCCAATACCACGGCCCCCATCTTGGGGACCTTTGCCCGAGGGGCGCTGGTCAGAGCCGGCCGGCGGGCCGGGGAGTGGCTGCATGTGACGGACGGGGCACTCACCGGATGGTCGTTTGAAGGGTATTTGACCGAAGCTGTGCCTTTGGCGGTGGAGGCGCTGGTACGGGCGGGGATCATCAACACGCCGGACTACTGGCTGGCCCGCTATCAAGATTTATCGCATTTGGATCGGCTTCTGGTCAATCTGGCGGGGCTCACCTACAGAGGGGGCGAGGCCATGACTGACGTGCAGGCCGCTATCGGAGTGCTCCATCGTGCCGGGGCCATCAACTCGCCGGACTATTGGCGGGAGCGGTATGACAAAGTACGGTTCTTGGACACTCTACTCATGCGGGCTGCCGGGGCCCTATAGTGATTTCCATGCCTACCGGCCTTGGCCGGTGGGCGCAGAAAATACCTTTCGGATAAATTTCATACCAACCGGCCAAAGGCCGGTTGGTATACTTAGGGGGCGTTATTGTGTATGAGCAGGGGACAAAAATCTGTATCACGGGCATCGTCGCGAGTTTGACGGCCTTTTGGGGTTGGTATGGCTGGCTGTGGCTCTTGTGGATTTTATGCTTGGCCGTTGACCATCTCCTGGGTACGGTGGCGGCTTGCCGGGTGGGGACTTGGTCTTCGGAGGCTGCCAGGGGCGGGATATGGGGAAAGTTTGGGAGCATGCTGGTCGTCCTCGTCACGGCGGCGCTGGATTTTGTGATGAGAGAGGCGGTGGGCAGTTATGCCCTGCCGTTTGCGTACCCCATGTTATTCAGCCCCCTGGTGTTGGCCTGGTATGTTTTGACGGAGATGGGGAGTATTTTGGAGAACGCGGGCAGATTGGGCGCTCCGCTCCCGCCTTTTTTGGTGCGGTGGATTGCGGTATTGGAGAAAAAAGTCGGCAAAGCCGGTGAGGCGGCGGTGTCACGGTGGGAGAAGCACGATAAGGATTGAGCATAGTCGTGTAAATGAAATGGGGGTACAGGTGATTTCACCTGTACCCCCATAGTTGTCTAAAATCCGAATAAGCTGAATGTTGTAAGCCCCAAGATCAAAGAAATACCGGCTATGATTGCCAGATGCAGCGGGTATGCGATGTAAAATAGCCATTTGGCCGGTTTGCCTCTGTCGCCGTTATAATTCCGAATCAGAAACGCACCCAAGAAGCAGCCAATGGCGAAGGTGGGCATTGCCAAAACAAATTCCACAGAGATACCAAGGTTGTCGAGCATATACTGCGCTTCCTGTTCCATGCCGGGGGTGTTTTTGAGCGCCATGAGTGACATGATTCCAAATACAGACAGCGCACCTATGAGGCCCCAAATGATTCCCGAAACAACGCCGGGCACTGTGCGTCTTGTGCTTTCTTTTTTGATTGTGTAATACAGAAGCGGCACTAGAATGCCTACAATCAGCAAGTCCATAAACAAAGACGCGACGCAGGCGACAAGGAAGAAAAGCCAGAACAGAATGCGTGTTTTGATCTTGTCGTACATCAGCAAAACAAGCAGGCTGAGCATAATGGTGAACAGGATGTTCAGGAATATGCCTGGCAAAATTGCGGTTTTCCCCAACACCATCGGGTGAAACGCCTGAGCAATCAGGCCAAATATGAGGAGGCGGGCAAAATACTTTTTCAAGTCGGAAGTGTGGCGATAGCCTTCCACTACAAAGAATGCCATAATGACATAGGTTAAACCGCCGGCGGCATATAAAGGAAGCAGCGCCCAAAGGGGAAAAATCGGATACCAGGCAATGGCGATGTGATTCATCACCATACCGATTACCGCAATCCATTTTAGCCGATACGCGTCTAACGATAACAGTTTCATATTCTGACCTCTTTCATCAAGTATTTGACGGCATTCATTCTATCACAGTGCAAGCGAAATTTCCAGCACAATGCAGAAATGACAAAACCGCAGCGCAATCTTTTGATTGCGCTGCGGTTTTGTTTTGGCACGTTTGACACGAAATCTTTACATGATAGTAATAGAGGAACTCTCCACTCTGATTTCGCCATCTTTTGTGCGGCTGAGCTTGGCTTTGTTGCCAGATCCATCCTCACAAGTCAATTTTTCCAGTTTGCAGTCAACGAAAAAGGGGACTAACTGACTGCCTACGCAATCTGCCCACTTCCGGCGCGTTGCGCCCTCCGGGTTATACTCTTCTTCCATTGTTTGAGGTATGTTTTGTTCTGCCATTGCCTTGCGTCTCCTATCGCTTATGTAGTGTGAACCTAGTTAAGATAACACAATATCCTGACGAAAGCAAGTGCAAGGGAATTTGAGAAGTGGGGAAATGTGCTGAAGATTCTCTTGTCTTCCCCCGCCGAAGGCGGGGAAGACAAATTGAAAGCGGTGCGATTCTCTCACTTCCCGGTACCTGAGCACAAACAATTTACCCTTCACAGGTGGCAAGAATGGGGGAAAATTTTCTGCATACGCCGCTCTCTGGAGTGATTCCACGGCGCATACAAAACACTTTCCCGGCGCCGAGGCAGGTTCCGTGGGTGCAGGATGCACATGTTCCCTCTGCGCCGTCTATGCGTGTGTAGCCGCCGCGCTTTACCCGATATGCCAGCAGACCCAAGGCCAGGAGGATGACGAGCGTGCCGCCGAAGAGAAACATGTCTCTCAGCAGGATGCCGCCCAGGGCGGGGAGAATCAAGATTGGGCGGTTACCCACATACCATTCGCCCGTCTCGGGATTGCGGGCGAAAGCCGGAATGCTGAGGTCGCCGATGGCTCGGATGTTGAGATAGAAGCCTTCCGCCAGCAGATACCACCCGTCCACATTGGCTAGAGAGCCATCGCTGAGCGTAAGCCGCCACTGGCCCCAGGGGAGCTCAAAGCCGGTGGGTGCCTGGGTCTCCACCAATTGGAAATAAGTATACTGGGTGTCCAGGTCTACCATCATGGGGTTTGATGCGCTGTTTGAACTCTCACCGTACCACACCAGCGTCCATTGGTCAGAGCCGGAACCGATGTCGTCGGGGCTGATGATCGCATCCAATGGTGTGCCAGCGCCGTTCCAGCGGAACAGGGAGAAATGCGCCCCGGCCCGGAGGAAGGTGTTGATCGTGCCCCAGTTGGCATTTTCCCCTTGGCTTACCTCGCTGTAGAGCCGCTCGTCGGTTTTGTGGAACACAAACGGAACCGTGGCCGGCTCGTTGCCTACATGCAAGACGCCGCCGATGTTTAGGAAGGGGAAATTGCCATCTTGCTCTGAAATAACCATGGTGCCGGAAGTGCTGACCGTGATAATCCAGTAGCCATCGGAAGGGAAGAAGCCCGTGGGTGCCTCTTGCTCCACCAAGCGGTATTGTCCGCCGAGGGTGAAAGCGTGATCAAAGGCGACGAAGCCGTCTGAGTCGCTGGCCTGCGTTTCGATCAAGACATCGCTGTCGTAGCAATACAGGTGGAAGAGCGCGCCTGGGAGGAATCTTGCTTCGGCTAGGTTGTCATCGTAAATTTCCATGTTTGTCTTGAAGAATTGTAAAAACAGATAGTCCATCAGGAAGTTGATGTCATAGTTGTTGAGCGGATGGGTACTTACGCTCTGTGAGCCGGCCGGAATGCCTGTCGCCGCCGCGTTGATGGGCGGGGCAGGCTGCGTGGCCGCGCTGTTGTTCGCAAAGGTCACGCCTGAGATAGTCAGATTCCGATAGTGGAGCGCGGCACCTGCCCCGTCAATGGACAGCGGGCTGACATATTCATAGTCTTCCGTGAAAATGCCGCCGCCTTCGCCTGTTACCGCCTGGTTGCCGCTGATCTCTCCCGTCTCTGCGGTGAGTTCTCCCGCGACATAGATCCCGCCGCCGTGAACCTCTGCCGTATTGTCGCGGACGCCACCGCCGAGCATCACAAAGGCAGCGTCGCTTTCCACATAGATTCCGCCGCCGTATTCGGCGGCATTGTTGCCGATGATCCCCTCACTTGTGCCGGCATCCATCGTAAACAGGCTGTCCTCCGCGAGATACACGCCGCCGCCTATGACCGCCGCATTCCCAATCGCGCCACCGATCACGCCGCCGTACATGGCAGCCTCCGTGTCGTCCAGATAGATGCCGCCGCCGAGCAGGGCCGTGTTTCCGCCGATGGTTCCGTCGTTCATGGTGAACTCTACGGATCTCAGGAGTACGCCGCCGCCGTAATATTCTGCCTCGTTTCCGCTGATTTGGACATCGTCGCTTATCGTAAAGGCACCGCCGCCAACGGGCGCGAAGTACAGGCCGCCGCCATGGCGGCCGGCCTCGTTCTCATTGACTTTGGTGTCGTGATAGAAGGCGAGTCCTTCATAGCGGTCCAGCCAGATGCCGCCGCCGTCCTGGCCGGCGATGTTCCCGCTGATTTCACTGGCCTCGTCTATGATAAGCGTAATCTCTGCCGCCGGCAGGGGGTCGCCCCCTTCGTCTGCGGGCGTTTCAAAATACAGGCCGCCGCCGTCTCCACCGTGGTCGCTGCGTACCGGATCGCCGTTGTCTAAGACGAATCCGGCCATATTGTCACTGATGGAAACATCCGTGATCCGATTGTCGTATATCACAGCCGAAGCTGCCACAAACACCCCGCCGCCATCGATCTCGGCGATATTGCCATGAATGTGGCCGCCGATCATCTCCAAGATGCCGATGTTCATATACAGGCCGCCGCCGCTGCCGGCGATTTCTGTTGTGCCCTGGCCTCCGCCTGCTACGATTCGCGCCGCATTGTGCGCGATGGCCGCGTCATCGCTGATGCGAAACACACTGGTTTCACCCGCGGGATAGAAATACACCCCGCCGCCGTTGTCGGCAATGTTCCTTCTGCATAGCTCGGTCGTGATTGTTGGTTCGTCTGTCACACCAAGTGCGATATCTGCGTGAACCTCCGTCCAGTTGTATGCCTCCGCTGGGGGAAAGGCCGGATTTCCCGGTGCCACCGGACCGCGATTGACAAAGATTTGCCTGTTTGTCGTATGTGGAATGACCGTTCGCACTGCCGCTGTTTCATCGCCGATGGTGCCGGACTCCATGTGGAACAGGCTTTCTCCAGCGCCCCGGGGTGCGAAATGCAAGCCGCCGCCATGACCCAGCATCGCCTCGTTGCCGAAAAGGGTGGTGTCTAGGCCGCCTTCCATCTCAAATACGCCATTGCCTGCGGGGCCGAAGTATACGCCGCCGCCGTGACGGGCCGCCTGATTGCCGCCCACCGCTTCTCTGGTCGTCGTGGTCACTCTGTCGACAATGATTTGTCTCTGTCTGGCATCCTGAGCGGGTCTGTTTCCGATTGCGGGTCTGCTAGGCCTGCCGGGAATGATTGTGGTTACGTCTTCGACGATTTCCCGTTCTATGATCACGGGCTCGTCATCCGTGCCGATTCCGGCTCCGCTGGCCATGTGGAACGTGCTGGGAGCCGCTCCCACCGTTGTAAAGTACACACCGCCGCCGTCCGCTTCGGGATTGAGGATGCTTTCGCCATCCAGATGCAGGCCTGCCGTGTTGCCGCTGATGGAAGCGTTTGCCTCCACCTCAAAATGCAGGTTGCGGTCAATCCATATACCGCCGCCGTGATAAGCCGTCGCATTGCCGCTGATGGAACTGTTGCTGATGACAAATGTCCCGCTGGAGTCGGCGTCGGTAGACGCCAGATAGATCCCGCCGCCTTTGGCGTTTTCATCGCCGACAATGATATCCGCGATGTCGATGAAGGTTTCGAACAGCCTGCGGGTGATGTCGAAGCCGTCTATCTCGCCGATGACTTCTTCTGTCAGTTGGACGCCTGCCGCCGGGGTCATCAGTGTAAAACCGGCGCGGTTGCCGTTGATTTCTGTGCGGCGCTCAGGATCGTGGAGCGGCGCCTCGCTTCCGATCGTGTTTTGAATGAGGTTGACACCCGCCGGGATAAACACGCCGCCGCCGTGGCTGTATGCCATGTTGCCATTGATTTGCCCGCCGGTGATTGTAAAGGTGCTCTCGCTGTTTGGGGCAAAGTACAGGCCGCCGCCGGAACCGCCTAAGGCTACATTGTAGCTGATGGTGATCCCGTGGCGCATAGAAAAGTCGTTGTCATATGCCAGGTATACGCCGCCGCCATGTTCTAAGGCTCTGTTGTGATTGATTTGGATATTGTCAGGCTGCATATCGGCGGCAGTGTTGTCCTCAATGTCAAGGACACCGCCGGAAGCGACAAATATGCCGCCGCCCAACCTGGCTTCGTTGTGATTGAGCGTCCTTCTCTCGTTGTTCGCCGGTATCAGAAGTACCGTGTTTTCGCCGATATACACGCCGCCGCCCTTGCCATATCCTGCCTCGTCGCTTCTGGCTCGGTTGCCGTCAATTGTGCCGCTCACCATGTGGAATGTCCCGGTACCGCCGCCGGCAGGCACAAAGAACACACCGCCGCCGTTCCCGGTGATTGTCTCGTTGCCGTTGATGGCGCTTCTGCCCTGCATATAGAATTCCGACACGCGGTTAATCCACAAACTGCCGCCATGTCCATGGGCGACATTGTAGCTGATAGAGCTGTTGTCCATGGTAAAGCTGCCCGCTGCGCCGACGCCTGCCATGGGCTGGAAGAATATGCCGCCGCCATGACCGTCCGGGTTAGACGGGACGATGAGCCGATCCCCGCAAGCATGGTCTCTGCAATTGATATCCCCGCAAACGGCATCCCGGGCGCTGCCAGCTCCGTAGGGCGCGCCGTCGCGCACCGCAAAGCCGGCTCTGTTGAAATTGATGTCGGCATCCGTCATCTGCTCCATGGTGACAGTTGTCGGAATGAATACGCCGCCGCCAGAACCCCGGGCGATGTTATTCTCAATGCTGCCGCCGAGCATGTGGAAGGTCGCTGTTTCTCCGAAATACAGACCGCCGCCGCTGGCCTCTGTGTTTGCGGAGTTGAAGATCCTTCTCTCCGTCAGGCCGTCTATCTCCACCACTTCCGTGAGGAAGCCGGCCATGTTGCCGCCAAAGAGCAGATCTTCGATGGTATAGCTGATCTCAGATGTGACGACAAAGACCGGCACATCTTCTTCATAGTCCGTATCTTCGTTGATCGTGTCCCATCGCTCTCTGATATCGGCCAGGAAGGTGGTACCCAGAACTGTCGGAACCTCCCGTTCTCCGCCGATGGTGCCGCCTGTCATGTGGAAATCCACATCGTTTGCGATATACACGCCGCCGCCATGATTCCCGGCGATATTGGAACTGATTCCACCGTCTTCAATCCCAATCGTGCCACCGGATGCGAAGAACACGCCGCCGCCGGACTCTCCGGCGCTGTTGGCGACAATATTGATATGTTCTCCGACCAGTAAGTTCCCGACACCCATAAAAATGCCGCCGCCGGAGCCATTGATTGCGTGGTTGTTTCTGAATGTACCCCGGACCAAGTTGAACTCAGTGGTGGGACTCACGTCCGTTACATACACACCGCCGCCGTGCCCTGTCGAGATGTTATTCTCAACAGCGCCGCCGGGATCTGAGGGGTCGGCAGGGTTCGTGCCGGTCAAATGGAAGGTGCCGCTGGAGTTAAAGTACACGCCGCCGCCCCGAGCGTCCGGATTGACTTCCACCGGCTCGCCGTTTACATCGAATTGGAAGCCTGCCATGTTGCCGGAAAATATTTCGTGCGTAAAAGAGGCAATGGTATAGTCTCCCAGCAGCGGCTCTCCCGTGACGGAATCAAAGATAATATTTCCGCTGAGGTCTCTCTCGAATTCTCTGATCCAGTTCCCGTGCCCGTCTTGCATAGGCGGGCCCACAATCGGTGCGCCTGTGCCAGGGTGCACAAACAAGAACGCGCCGGTATCCGGATCCCGCGTATAGATGAGCTGCGCGTCATAGGGGATGGGGTCGTCCATCGCGCCGAAGATAATGCGGGTCACTTCGCTACCGACGCTGCCGCCGGTTAGGTTGAAGTTGGAATTTCCTCCCACATAGAGTCCGCCGCCGCTATCCCCGGATACATTGTCATTGATGATGCCGTTTTGCATGTTAAACTCGCCGACATCGGGGCTGGCAGGGTTAAACCACACGCCGCCGCCGGCACCCAAGGCCTCATTTCTCGCGATTGTCCCGCCTGGGTGTGGCAGATTTCCCAGCATGACAGTTTGTCCTGCCATGGTGAAGTTCGGCCCGTAATGTGCTTGATTTGCTAAGGCACCCAGCCAGTTCGCATCCGGGAGTCCTGCCATGGCCTCCATTTGCGCTGCTGACAAGATTGTGCCAACAGGGATAGTCCGAGATGTGACATTCCCCCCTGTGGTGCCTGTCGGAAGATTTCCGGCTGGCATGACTGCCAGACCGGGCCTCGTGATTGGCATCGGGATATTGATGGCTGGTGTGCCTGAACGGAAGACAAAAGACGAGGTGAATCTAGCCTGTACAGGTGTAAGAGAGGCAAAGTATACGCCGCCGCCAGTTACCGCGCGATTGCTGATAATGGCCCCGTTGTTCATGGCAAAGGAACCGCGATTTACGAATACGCCGCCGCCGCGAGTCGCTTCGTTGTGCTCAATGGTTATGCCAAAGATATCTTCCTTTTCCGACCGACCCGCTGCGGCTGGGGTACCGATTGTCGCACGACCGTCAACGTTGATCAGTTGGCCCATGGTAAATGGAATATGGGTAGAAGAATCAAAGAACACACCGCCGCCATCGTGGGCGCTATTTGCTCTGATTACGCCGCCGTTTAGATTGAGCGCGCCGCCGCCGCCCCTGTAGATGGCGCCGCCATTGCCGTTGGGTGCGTGGTTGTTGTGGATGGAGCCATAGATCATGGTAAGGTTCCCGTTGGCCCCTGTGTAGATGCCGCCGCCATTGCCATTCTGCGCTGTGTTGCCATAGATTTGCATGGTCTCATCTAAGACAATGGGGTCGTGGGAGGCGGAGTACAATCCGCCGCCGTGCTCTTGCGCGGTATTGCTTCGTATAATCGCGTTGCTTGCGATCACGAGGCTGCCTGTCGTAAGGGTTATGGCCGCACCGCCGCCGTTTGCGCCTGCATTGACGATTCGTTCGCCCCCCGCATATGGCACAACCACGCCGCCTTGCAATTCCCAATGACTTAGGCCGGCTCTGTTCTGTTCTATCATGGTATCCGTCTCCAGACGGATTGTACCTGTGCCGTCTACAGCGACTCCGCCGCCCGCATTGCGGGCCTCATTGCTCTGCATTGTGACACCGTCTATAATCAGTGTGCCTGACCCGGTTAGAGCGATGGCTCCGCCAACCTGGCCGGGTACGTCAACCATCTGCGCAAGCGTCGGTGTGTTGCCGACGAAATCCCGAGTTTCTCTTACGGTTCCTGCGCTGTTGCCTCGAATGATCGCGCCGCCTTCAAAATTGAGCCTGCCCGTACCCGCGTTAGTCATCACAAGGAATCCGCCGGCACCCGGGACGTGACTCCCTGAGAACACAGGAGTATAAGGAAATTCGTTGTCAATTTGATCCAGATGGGCCCACTCGGGAGTGCCCCAATCTTGTAAGTTTACATTGACAGTAGCGGTTCTGCCGGCCGAGCCGATAATCGCGATGACACCGCCGTTATTGGCGGCATTGCTATGAATGCGTCCGCCATACCAATTGAAGGTACTGTCCCCGTCAATCGCCACGCCGCCGCCGGAAGAAGAGCTTCGCCTTGTGTTAACTGCAGCGGCTCCCGCGCCTGTCAGATTTGTAAACCGCGCCTGATTGTCTCGGATTTCTCCGCCGAACATGTTAAAAGTATTGTTCCCTTGTCCCACAAGCACGCCGCCGCCGAGACCTCGGTGGTCATCGTTGTTTACATCGGCGGCAGTCATTGCGTAGCGGTTGATATTATAAGCAATGAGTCCGCCGTGCATATTAAACGTTGCGGTGCCGGTATGGCCGCTGACATTGCCCACGATGATACCCGCAGCGCCTGCGCCCGCCCGGTTATTGACGATCTCCGCGCCGGAGAACATGTTCACGACAGAATTGCCTGTATTTTGTATCGCGCCGCTGTCACCCGTGCTGATCCGCGAGATCGTCGCTCCGTGCAGGAGATCCAAACGTCCATTCGCGGCGGGCACACTGATGCCGCCGATGACGCGACCGGGATGCGTGGTGCTGTCCAGTATCACATTTTCCAAAGTGAGACGAGCCCAAGCGTCGTACATGTTAATGGTTCTTCGGCGGCTGCTGGCAGTAGAGTTGTGCAGAAGCCTGGAGCGGCCGTCCCATTCCACATTGGGGTCTGCGCTGGTAAGGACAATGTGTCTTCCGCCTGCCGGAAGGCGTATTTGCTCTTGGTTCGTTGCGCTTTGAATCCCTCGCGTCCCGTTTAATGCCAAATCAGCGCCGCCCGGCTGTGTGATGTTTGCCGTGGAAGCCGCAGTCCATGTCGCGGGCGATGTCAACCCGCCTATCATTCCGCCTATCCCGATGGACACCGGAACACCGTTGATTGGCACACGAGACAAGGCGGTATTCGCACCCGGGACGGTACCGGGATTTCCGGCGGCGACAGTGGCGGGGGCCAACTGGCTCCAAGCCGTCACGGTTCCCAGCATGATTCTTCCGCCGTTATCAAAATGGACCCTTCTGGTTGCCGGATTATCTTCCCTCGCGACGGCAGCCACGCCGGTGGGCAGGCCGTTGACGCCGCCGCCAAAAAAACGACAGGTCGCTGCGCCTGCTGTGGTTGTGCCAAATCTCTTTAGGATCACATTATCCAGGGTGAGAAAGGTATTTGCGGCCGCCAGGTTAAAATGCCTTCTGCTTCCTTCTGCCGCCGCGTTGGAATTTTGCAGAATAACCGCAGGGTTATCGGGGTCAAATCTGTAGTTGCGGAGCGTGACATTTTGGTTTGCGTGAAAAACGATCGTATTCGCGCCGCCTGCAATGCCGGCGCTGATGGTACCCATTGTATTCGTACCAGTCGTAGTAAAGCCCTGCCGACCGTTGACCCAGGTGGTATGATCATTCGCAATCGTATTTGGGACACCTTCTATGCCGGACTCCCCGTTGGGAGAGGCTATGTACAATGTGACCGGTGTCCCATCCCGCGGCACGACATCTTGGTTGTCAATGGCCGCTCTCAATTCTACCCAGGAGGATACAACAAAGGGCTGAATATCCAAACGGCTCATGATCCAACCTGTCATTGATCTGTTCAGGCCTTGGTTGATGGATGCCGAGCTGAGATTGTTGTGAAGCGCCGCAAGCCTTGCTCTGCGTTGTGCCACGGAGTAGCTGCGTGTCGGTCTGTGAGGTCTGGGTTGCTGATAGTTGACAATCGCAAACACATAGTCAGCCAAAGCTCCGCCCAAGGAGGCTCGTGTCACTTGCATACCCGTTCCTGAACCTGTTACGGTCAACAATCTGTCGCGGATTGTCTGGGGGGTATGGCCTGCGCCGAGCAAATCCGAGCCGTTGAGCATGTAATGGAACTCAGCATTCAGCCGGGTGCGCACATAAGGGAATGTATAAGTGCCATTGTCAAATATCATGCCCGGCCGACCGAGAAGACCCGGGTGATAGGAATCAATCGCGCCAAACACATCGTCCATGATTTCGTTGAGCACACCATTTATGATCCGGGTAGGCAAGCCATTTAAGCGAGCGTTGATATTGTTCACAAGTCTATTATTCCGTGCTGCCGAAGAGCCAGTGCCTAAGAGTTGATCAATTTCTGCGCGTATCGCAATCAGCTCCGCGCGCAACTCTGTAAACAACGCGTCATAGATTGCGTTGTAAAAATTCGTATATCCGTTGGGTGCCTGCTGCGTCAGAACGTCAAACAAGACGAGCATCACCTCTTCAATTGCCAGAAGAGGGTCACTGGGGTCGACGACTACGCCTGGAATCATGGCGATCACAGGATCCAGAAAGGCATGGCTCAGCGTTCCGGAGAATGGTGCGATCTCTCCGAATTCGTCAAAAGGCAGTTGCCGGAGAACGTCTAGATCATCCAGGTGAAAGGCAATGTCAAAGTCAAACTGTTCCCCCGGATAGAAGGTGTAGCCCTCATCGTCTGTCGCTCCAAAATCAGGATCAAACGAATATTCATCATAATAGTGTGCAAACTCGTATCCGTTTTCACCGGCCACGAAGGCCCACTCTGAAACGTGCATGTCCTCCGCGCCTTCGTCAAGGGGCAGGGCTGAGGCGATGGACGTAAATAGGATGGCGAATATGAGTGCCATAAGCGTAAGAACTCTCATTTTTTTATAATTTCGCATAATGGAATGCCTCCTTTCCGAAGGGCTAAAAAGCGTTTTTGCTACTAGAATCTTAGAATTCGGATGATGCTTGCGACGAGCAGATAACGTTGCACATAAGTTATCTGCGCGTTTAAATGTTTCATTCATTAGTATAATTTTACGACAAAAAACTCTGTTTGTCAACAGTTTTTTGCAAGAATCATGTCAATTGTAGTCCGAAATCGCAAGCGCAAGTACGCGCGTTTTGAATTGGTCACAGTGAAGGCAAAAACACCATGAAACCAATGGCTTCACGGTGCTTTTGGCACGCCCGAGACGACTTGAACGTCCGACCCTTCGCTTAGGAGGCGAATGCTCTATCCACTGAGCTACGGGCGCATGAGGAGGTGGAGACGTGTTGTCCCTACAGGCGGCCTTTGAAATCCTCATAGCCAAATTGCCGCAGGATGCGACACACGCCATCCTTATCCTCTATGGCGATGGCCGGGAGGGGCATGCCGTTGAAGGTGTTGTTTTTGACCATGGTGTAGATGGCCATGTCCTCAAATGTCAGACGATCCCCCACCTGGAGGGGGGTGTCGAAGGAATAGTCGCCGATGACATCACCCGCCAGACAGGTGGGCCCTGCCAGACGATAGAGATGAGGGCGCTCCTCTGGTTTGCCGCTGTCTGCCAGGGGCGGACGGTAGGGCATCTCCAGCACGTCCGGCATGTGACAGGCGGCGGAGGCGTCTAAAATCGCGATATGGTGCCCATTGTTGCGGACAATATCGAGAACGGAGGTCAAGAGCCAGCCGGCGTTAAGCGCAATCGCCTCGCCTGGCTCCAGATAGACTTGTACGCCATAGTCTTCCTGCACCCGGCGGATGCAATCTTCCAGGGCGGTGACATCGTAGCCGGGCCGGGTGATATGGTGTCCGCCGCCGAAGTTGAGCCAGGAGAGTCCGTGGAGCCATTTGCCGAATTTTTCTTCAAAAGCTGCCACGGTCTCAACTAAAGGTGCGGCGTCCTGCTCGCAGAGGGTGTGGAAATGGAGCCCGTCCACGAGGGCGAGGCAGTCTGGGTCGAACTCTTCCAAGGTTACGCCCAGGCGGGAGCCGGGGGAACAGGGATCGTAGACGGTGAGACCGCCTTGGGTAGAGTGTTCGGGGTTGATGCGGAGGCCCAGGCTCTTACCTTCTGCCTGCGCAGCGGGCCCGTATCGATAAAGTTCGGCCAGGGAGTTGAAGATGAGCTTGTCGGCATAGTCGAAGAGAGCGGGGAAATCGTCTGGCCGGAAGGCGGCGGAGAAGACATGGCTCTCCCCCGGGAAATGCTCCCGGCAGAGCCGCGCCTCATAAAGCCCGCTGGATGCCGCGCCGCTGAGATATTTGCCGATAAGCGGATAGAGGGCATAGAGAGAGAAGGCCTTCTGGGCGAGCAAAATCTTGCAGCCAGTTCGGTCCATGACGCCTCGGAGGATGCGGCAATTTTCTTCGATTTTCGCCTCGCTGATGAGGTAGGTGGGAGTGGGGAGGTTATTTCGAGTCATTATGTTCCTCTTGTAGGGGCAGACCTTGTGTCTGCCCAGCTCTTCTATTCGAGCAGACACAAGGTCTGTCCCTACACTTCGTCTGGTTTTTCCAGAATCACCCAGCCAGCAAGGGTTTCTTTGTGGAAGGGTGCCTCCATTTTTACAAGCTCTACCACCTGCTCAACAGAAGATATGTTAG
>Ga0131853_10012432_pt1 | contig 15594 bp, 10 predicted proteins | sample TergutLab28metaG_FD_92764 | JGI IMG/M metagenome (GOLD analysis project Ga0131853, IMG submission 92764) | Labiotermes labralis P1 segment gut microbial communities from Petit-Saut dam, French Guiana - Lab288 P1 (version 2) (version 2) | ecosystem: Host-associated > Arthropoda: Insects >...
ACACAGCCTACAAATAACAATAACTCTGTAGTTATTAACTTTTCTAAAAGCTCTAGCAAATAAGTAATACACATGTAAACACTATGGGATCCCAAAGTGGACAAAGCATCTGGTAAAGTAAGTGTATGGGCCTGAAGATGAATAATATCTAGTCGAAACATGTAGACATACTATAGAATAAATAGATTGTGCTGACGTACTTCTGTGTAATACTTATTGATTTTCAAACACATCGTGATGCCTTCATTCAGAATATAGGCCTTAATGACTGAGAGTTACTGAGGTAGATGTGCAATTGTAGGATTCCGCTGAGGTACAAACGAGAAACGTTATGCAGCATTGATTGGTAGTAACTTACCGACGTTTTGGGGCAACCTATCGGTCTCGAGACGTCGACTAGCTAATTACTAATCTACGCCGCGTAACATCCAATACGAGCGGGTAGCTGAATACGGCGGTACATTTCCCCGTAGCAATATTTGTTTATATTGCCCTCATATATCAGCAACAAAGGATACAACATGTCTCACAGTTAATTCAAAGATACGCTGCAATTGCATTTCCTGTATTTATTGTACTGTTATTCATTTCATTGGAATATTATATTTCAGAAAAAGCTCTGTCCGGCATGTGTATCCTTACGAGACCAGATATGGGCAGCACAATTACAAACAGCCGTTCTTGGCAGCTGCACTATTGCTGTGCATGTTCTTACTTGCTACGAAATTATTCAATCGTAAACAATCCAATTGCTTTTTGAAAATTTCACTGTACAAATTGAGCCAATGTACAGTGAATAGCACAATATGAAGTCCATTACAATTGTAGCAGCTAATTAACACGATGTAAAATAGGACCTGTCAAATAAATACGGTTTATGAAATTTCACCTCCAGCAGCGAGACGTGAGAGTAACAAAAATGAACGTAGCTTTAGAATTCGAATAAAATGAATAGAATGGGGAAAACATCTGTCTGACACGGTTGGAACTTCAGAACGAGTTTCTGGTCAACAGAAACGTAAATACGAACTAAAAGAGGCCACGTGACCATATGCCTAATCAGAAAAAGCTGACAGAACTTAATGTGAGTTACATGCAGCATTTGGTGTACTGAAGGAAACAGACGACATAAGCAGAATATTCGTAGCTACTCTGCACAGACGAACGTGTGGCTGTGCAAGCTGTGCGAGCAACACAGCGGTATATGTACAGCCATTATTAAGGCAAGCGATAGGTCAGATGGATGTAATTATCTTTCTGCCTGCTTTGGGTGCGACACATCTCGCCCATCTCATTGTTTTTAATTCGTTCGTTTGTTCTGATCGCGACTCTGCCACTTGCTCACATTACACAGTCCGGCCGCATTGTTACACTGCAGCTGAATCGTTTTCGATATGTAACACGCACAGTGACACTGTCCACCCTCCCTGTACTTACCCTAATGATAACAAGCCTTCCGCCACTTTAATCGGCTCTTACGTTCCTTATGAGAGACAGTTAAATATGGACATCTGTCTTATCGGAATACCTAACTCCTCGCACATTATAATCATTCATTACCTAAATTATTATACCAACTACTGCACATATATAAAATTTATAAAATTTACACATTAAAACACTAAAACGCTCCGACATGTTTCGGTCCTAGGACCATCATCAAGGAGCCATATCGTCCTTGCTAAAGTCACAGTATAAAAAGTCACATTAATTTCGCTGTACCAGTTGGGTATTGTGGTAGCATGCCGTGTTGTGTAATGTTATGTTGCGAAGAGTGCCTTGTTATGGATGTGCATTCTGTGCTTCGTTGCGTGATACGCACGCAACGAAGCACATGTCGGAGCGTTTTAATGTGTAAATTTTATAAATTTTATATATGTGCAGTGGTTGGTGTAATAATTGAAAAACTCGACAACATGCACGGTGTAACAACGAAAATTAAAAAAACATTCATTACCTGTTTTTAGTTCATGAGACGTGAACGTGTGTAATATGTTTTCACCTGCAACATAAAATCCCCCCCCCCGCGTCCTACGATCTAGCAGACTGTCTTGAATCATCATAATATAATTACATCCGCTTTGTTTTATTTAAAACGCAGAAGGCGCACGCCTTAAATAAGCTCCTTTTTAATATATCCACTATATCAACTGTTGGTGTTTTTCAGCCCTGAAGTAACAGCAATATTCTTGTACTCGGTGTTTATACACTGCCCTTTGTATTTAATTAGCTTCATCTACTTAAAGGTTTATTAAAAGAGAAAAAATTAAAGCTTTTGATAGGTTAAAAGCACATTCCTTTGCTAAACATGGACAGGTCTGCTGTACGCAGAGAGCAGTGCATTCAATTATGAACGTATGTAAGGACCGTACGGGATGACAGAGCTCAATGTTATAACCGATGCTTCATTTCTTCCTTGTCTACATTATTCGGCTCCGCGCCTCGTTCGTAATATCCGTGACATGAGGTATGAGGATCGGCCTGCTAGTCTGTTCGGCGGTGAGCGTGTCTTATTTCAGGGAATATACGTGGTAGGTTCAAGATGGCCAGGGACAAGCATAGCGGTATGTGGATAGGTATTAATGGGGGTTGCCATTAATGAAGATGTAGTCACTTATTAATCTACTTCTGTTACGTTCTTCTAATCGTTGCACAAGTTACTTATTGTTCACAAAGCATCACCAGTACACTGACTTTACACAAACGTATAGCGGCACATACAGAGTTTTCTTGATTCCTCACTCGGTAAAGGTCTAAACACAACTGCCCACAATATCCTGTTTTCCTCGAACTCCAAGGCATGTGCCTTTGTCCTTGTGTATCTCTTCCCTTTTTATGCCTTACAGTACCCCAGTGTCCCAGACTCTCTTTGACATGGTGGAGCTGACCACTGCTAAAACTCTCACCCCTTTCACCCCACGTTCATCGTCTCTTCTAGAACCACTTGTACTGTTATAATGTGTTTCTTCTTCCAGTCCGTCGTCTGTAACATATGCCACTCCTCTATTCACCTGTTCTTTAACCTTTAGACGCCTAACGTCAACTATAGTTGACGTACCGCACCGCTAACCTCCAAAGTTGAATTTTATATATTTATTCAACAAATATAAGTACCGAATATTTTAAACATGATGTATACTCTCCGTATTTTTCTCTTCAAAATGCAGTTTGTTTCGTAATTCTAACGTATTTGGTTCCTGTATTATTCTAATTTTATATACAGAATGTGCTAAAATTAAAAAATAATTCCGGCGCCAAAAGGTTAAGAGAAGTCTGTATTATCATTGGTCATGTCCATGATGCAGTGGAGTATCAACTCCTCGCTGTAGCTCTGATCGCTGCGATAAGCCATAACGAGATATCCTGCATGTAATAACCACATCTTAGGAACACACAAATTGCTCAGTAATTAGTGAGGCAAGAAAAGCTTTGTAAACAGTTTCATCAAGCAATTATAGCGCGAAATTTCCTTCTTCTTCTGCAAACTCAAACACGTCCACAGCGCTGCAAATATTTTTAAACTTGTAATTGGTGAACGAAAACAAAGCAGGACTCAGTAATTTATGGAAAACCAACTTGCGTTTAATATTTTTACAGGTGGTTCATTCAGGCAGGTCATGTAGATTACTTAGTAGAAAAACTTGACTAACAAAGTCACAATTACAGAGTACAGCTGTGGATGTAACACCGGTAACTTTAACTGCAACAAGGCAGCAGTCAGTGTACTGTGTGATTAAGGTAACATGGTGGAGCTTTCGTGCAAATATTGTTCTAGTGGAAAACTGATAAGTATTACATATTCTGAGTGTGTTTGTAGTCTTAATTATTCAGCATGCAATGGGCATGCGCAGTATTATATGACACCTGCGGCCTGTCCGGCTCTACCACAATTTTCCATTTTATCTCATAGACAGCGCCATTTTCGAAAAGAAAAATGTTTTTGAATATAAAATACGTGTTTTGATTTTCTGTACAACATTTTTCCCTGACATTTTCCTCATTCTAAAAAAACTTCAGCCAGATGTGATCACAAACGCACATTCGTCTTCATATAAATAACTGATGTCCTGTCAGACTTTCATGAAACTCGAATTTTCTCGACATATTTTCAAAAAATACTCAACCATCAAATTTCATGAAGATGCTCCAGGTGGGAGCAGATGTTTTTGCACGCGGATGGGCGGACGGACAGACGCACATGATGAAACTGATGAAGATTTTCGCAATTTTGCGAAAGGGCTTAAAAACTGTACATAAAATATTGCATTTATAAAAAAAAACATTAAATATTTTTCGAAATATTTCAAATTCTCTACAATTACTCAACAAGGTTAAGATTAATATTCTATGCAAGTCTGTATATTTGTGCTAGGTGCGTCGTAATGGTCTGAAACCTTGGACGTCGGACTGTGATAAAGGGCTTTGGTGTAAGGATGCAGAGGGAGTCGTTTGTGTGGGAGAGAGAAACACAGGGCCTAAGTAGGAGATTACGGAGTAAGTCGTTTGTGTGGGAGGAGGGAGTACAGGGCCTAAATAGGAGATTCCTAAGATCTGCTCTTCACGGAGTTAAATTAGAGTGTTCAAATACAGGTGGGTGTTACTGACCCCGCAGGCGGTCAGTGTAAGTGGGTAACTGACATGATTGTCTCCGGAACATTTTATGATCAGAGTGTATTGTCAAGTGACCTACAGCTGTAGAGTGACGGTAGGGAATGCAGTCGCATGGCTCGGAGTTTTTTCCGGTGACAAAACACTGCACATTTTTTAGCAAATTTTCCGCTTTGATAAAAGATGGGAAAATTACTGACGCCCTGAGCAAATATGAGAATCTGCAGATGGACTGTGAGCAATGCAGACCGTCCGTAAAGTTTTATTGTGACCCATTTTTAAATGCCTTCTCATCCAAGGAAAACGCAATACATATTTTGATATCAGTACAGAGGCGCATTAATAAGGATGAGACTGTAAGGTAGGGCTAGTAATTAAATTGACAAGTATCAATTAATTAACCTTTTTAAGGCGAAGATTAACTTGAATTACATTTAAAGATACAGTCCGTACCGCGCAGTAAACACACTCCGTCTCTGTTATACAAACCAGTCAGTTAATGTTGTATAGGGAAATAATCGCTGTTTGTTCTGAGATCCACACAAAACACATAAATGCATTGTGTGGGCAGAACGTAGAATTGTTGAATGTTGAACTTGTGGTACATATAGTGACCGCTGGGCTTTAAAGGGTTATTGTCACAAATTTCATTCTATTCTTATCATAATTAACCTTTTGGCGCCGGAATTATTTTTTTTTATTTTAGCACACCCTGTATATAAAATGTGAACAAAACAGGAACCAAATATGTTAGAATTATGAAACAAACTGTATTTTGAAGAGAAAAAAAAACGGAGAGAATATAACATGTTTAAAATATTCAGTACCTATATTTGTTGAATAAATATATAAAATGCAACTTTAGAGGTTAGCGGTGCGGTACGACCACTCTAGTTGACATTAGGCGTCAAAAGGTTAATGTCACTGAGATAATATAAATAGTGCGCTAAACGTTATTAATAAATTTGAGACATTTGCTCTTCCGGCATGTTACTCAGCGCCGATTGGCTCCTAGTTACCGATATTTCCGGACGACGTATTGGTACCATCTTAAAGGGTCAAGCAGACTGCTTTACCCTCAAATATTTTACCGAAAGGTTGATTGGAAACGTCAGTAAGTAACAGCCAACCAATGCTGCGTAACATCTCAGAAGAACAAAGGTCTCATTTACACGGCGACGGAAGCTGAACCGCTTATCAATAGCGTTGCGAAGTTTGTTAGTCGGTGTGCCAACAAAAATGACTGTCGTATAGCGAAGCAATGTGAGCGGCTGCCTTCAGACAGATCGAACAGCCTGATATAAGTATGCATATATACATATATACAATGTATCACGTGACTTGGAAGGATCAATTTTATTAATTCGCCATTGATATCAATGCCGCAGTTGCTGCTGGGAGGTAGCCAAGGAGCGGCTGGCTGCCGAAGGTAGTAAAAAGTGGACCCTCCCGCCACGACAGGTACAAGACGGAACCTCCTAATGGCAGCTGATACTAATGTCGCAACACGTGGCAAATTGGAGGGTGTACACTACAGAACGGTGCACCAGTTTTAACAAATATGGCGCCTTCCCTGTAGGGGGTACAGCTGTCTGTCAAGGGACAAAATTTAAGTTCATAAACGAAACAGCTGGGCCTAACGTTATTCATCGGCCACATTCTGAGGAAGAGATGGCATTGTAGTGGGTCAATATATCAGATGTTTCCGACGTCATCAAAGCCAATATCTAATTTAAGGAAGTGGCACCACAGAACACAGCAAGTCTACTGGCCTGTGATTTAAAGTCACTAACTAATCACTGACTGCAGACACGACCCGAAATTAGTGGCAGATGTTTGTGGCGTGCAATTTATTGTCACCGTTTTGTGAAACAATTAAACACTTCGAGGCAATTAAAAGAATTTTGATCATTTTGCACTTGAGGTAATTATATCATGTCATATCATATCATATTATATTATATGATATGATATTATATTATATTATAGCACAGTCATTTATTTTCTGCAGCATATTTCGCATAATTCGGTCATTAAATGATCCTCAGGTATATATATATATATATATATAAACGTAACACGATGGATATAACAAGGTTTTTATATTAATCACATGTATATATATATATATATATTACTACTTCTTGTGCACGCGAATGTTGTGTAATTTAAATCGATCCTGTAATCCTACTTCTCACACGCAAATAAGTTTTAAATCCAAAATACACAATTAAATCCAAAGGTTTCTACAGTTCATTTCCTTCAAATAGTCACGATAATACCCAAACGACAGAAATATTAAACACAGGCAGACACATTCTTATAATAAAGCCAACTAGATGCACTAATTTTTTAAATTTATTTTTGGACTAAAACTCGACATATTTCGGACAGTTCCTCTGTCTGTCATCAGGATTTTTTCACTGTACACACATAAAAACTGTATGACATATACCATTGCTGTGTGTACAGTTAAAAATTCCTAATGATGGACAGAGGAACTGTCCGAAACATGTAGAGTTTTATTCCAAACATAAATTTAAGAAATTAATGCATCTAATTGGTTTAATTATAAGAATATATCACGACGCACGGTCACCTGAACATCAAAACCGGCAGACATAATTGTTCTGATATCGCAACACTATCTGAAATGTATCTCCGTACCCGGTGTTACAGATACATTGTAGAACAAGTAGTAAGATGTAGTTGATAGGTCAGACTAAGTGATACGTAGAAAAGAGCAGCAATGCAAAAGAAACATAAGGAAAACAGACATATCTGGACACAGACGGTTAAGGCTGAACTTCAATACGTGGGCAAATTATAGCCTATACTTTGGGCATGCAGAAGAAACTTTAAAAATCAGAGATGTATTGATGGAGTCGAAAGCATGTCGCCAAAGGAAGCTTGACACGGTAGCGCAAGGCGCAGGGCGGAAGGTCGACCATGGTGCCTCTCACCGGAAGGCAGCCAAAAGACAGCTGCGAGATACATAGAGGCTCTCAGGATGCGACGCTATGTCGCTGAGCGAGTGACGGCGACGTTTCGACCGGCTGTCATGTACTCACTTTCAAGTTGCAAGGTGTCCAGGTGGATGTTACGAATGTTGCTGTCAGTATTATCTGCCGTCTGTACTGTCAGTTGCACTGACTGATAAAGACGTCTATACGCGTGGTGGCACGTTCAATTATCAAAATCGTGCTTTTATTTTCATTGTTACACCGTGCATGCCGTTGAGCTACTCAATTATTACACCAACCACTGCACATATATAAAATTTATAAAATTTACACATTAAAACATTAAAAACGCTCCGACATGTTTCGGTCCTAAGACCATCATCAGGGAGCTGTATCGTCCTTGCTAAAGTTACACTATAAAAAGTCACATTAATTTCGCTGTACCAGTTGGGTATTGTGGCAGCATGTCGTGTTGTGAAATGTTATGTTGCGAAGAGTGCCCTGTTATGGTTGTGCATTCTGTGCTTCGTTGCGTGCGTATCACGCAACCAAGCACAGAATGCACATCAGTAGCAGGGCACTCTTCGTAGCGTAACATTGCACAGCGCAGCATGCTGCCACAATACCCAACTGGTACAGCGAAATTAATGTGACTTTAGCAAGGACGATATGGCTCCCTGATGATGGACTTAGGACCGAAACATGTCGGAGCGTTTTAATGTTTTAATGTATAAATTTTATATATATGTGCAGTGGTTGGTGTAATAATTAAGTAAATCAACACTGTGTTTTAAAACCGACAGACCGACATCTGTAATGGAGTGTGCGAATCGCCCCATCGTGATCAAGGCTGGCCGTGTTATTTAATTCAGTGACCCTTTCAGTAGCTGCAGACGGAACAGAACAACACTGGCGGAGTGTTTTGGAACTTCTGCTCTTACAACTCTGCATTACACCTTGCTATTCAATTCTATGAAAATGGAAAACCAACCAAAACTTGTATATTAAAGAGAAGATAAATACAAAGAGCCCGTTACATCTCCCCCCTTCCGTAGTGACGCCTCCGTCCCTCCGTTGTACAGTAATTTCTTGGAATTACAGGAAAAGATATATATATATATACAGTATATATACGGAGCACAATTATACAAAATAGAGGAAAATTATTTCTGGCGGCTATGCGAAATTGTTCGCTAATAAAATTCAACCTTTTAACTTTGTAGTATAAAAATAAGCCACTCAATTGAGCACACAAAGAAAAAGGCAACAATTTTACTCTCTAAGTCACTTTGTTCTCGTGACAACGGAGTGTAAAGTCCATAATTTGTAAAAATTCCAAGAATACGGAAGTGAACTAATGAACGAGGCGGGCAGCTACGTGCGACTTGGCACAGAACGTAGTGCTTGCTATAATCTGCATTTAACTTGATATTGTATTTTCTTATCTTTTTCCCCGTTTTTCTTCCATCACGAGACAAAAACAGAAGCGAAATGCTCCGCCAAGACACGCACCGATAATTCCTAATAATTTATTAAATATACGTAATTAGGAACCGGAATATCTCAGTCGGTATTGTGGGCCCGTCACGGCCTGGGCGACACAGAAATTGAAGGATCGGCTCACGGCACGGAGAAGACATTTATCACTCTCCATAACGTCCACAGCTAATCCTAGACCCATGCATTCTCGTACGCAGCAGGTAACAATAATATTGTTACCAGGATCAAAACGGTAGAAGTTTGAACCTGACCACTCAATCCATCGAAGGCTGAGGTTAAGCATGAGTGGAGCTGCAGCCTACTTGTTCCATACGCCCTGACGTCTGCACAGGGACAGCTGCACCATTCGTAAGAAATGACACCAGTGCAAAGACCCAGACTGGCACACTGGTTCACACAGCAATATTCCAGCAAGCCGACACAGTCACATGTTTTGTCACGTGTATAGAATGATTCATAAGAAATCGAGTTACGGAAATTACAAACATTTTTACGTTAAATCAATGTTCACCGCGTACTTGCATTTGATTGTGCTAGTGCACATATTTCCGACTAATCACATAACCACGACTCAAAACACACATACATCGTCCTTCAAGGTCCTGTGCAGGGTGTTAGGCACAGGCAATCCCAAACATCAGGATGTCACTGTATGATTTCAACCTTAGCTCACTAGGAGAAATATTTATGTTCCCCAACACTACGCGGAGCGGCACTATTGCAGGGAATCGTGGCCACGTGAGGGGAAATGATCGGATTTTCAGAACGGCTAGAAATTGTGTTTTGAGACGCGCAAAACTGTGCATTGAGTAAGGTGGAGTTAGTTTTGAACAGTAATCAGTGTAATATAGCTACAAATTGACATTATTTGATATTATCTAGTAACTAATCAGACAATGTACGTATAACGTAATATTGAGGTGTGTTTGTGCAGCCATTGTTGTAGTGAACAATTAAGAGACATTACATAATCTGATTGTGTATTTTTAACCTTAGGTACCCAGCATGCAATTTGTATGCGCCATATTGTCATCTGTTGCCTGGCTGGCTCTACAATATTTTTCACCATTACCTCATAAACGGCACGATTTTCAAAAAAAAAAGGGTACTTGGTCATAAAAGATGTGTTTTGGTTTTCTCTACATATTTTGTCGAAACGTTTCTCGTTCTAAGAAAACTGAGCGAGATGTGTTCAAAAATATACATCGGTCTTCATGTAGGTTACGGTTATTTTGTACAATTACAATTAAATTGAATCTCGATGGATTTCCTAAAAATATTCAGATTTCAAAGTCATGAAATCCCTCTCGTCAAAGCTTAGTTGTTCCATGCGGACAGACGGACAGACGGAAGGACGGTGAGACAGACATAACGAGGGTTTTGGTGATTTTGCGAACTCCTCTAAAAACTGAGATTTGGGTTCCATATTGTAACATAAATACCTAAACTAATATAAAACTTTCACAAAAATAAAAAAATATATAACCTTCTCTATTGCTATAGTTAGCTAACAATAAATATATGTATGAATTAAACGTGCAGCGCAGTCCAGACATTTGTCTGACTTGTTTCATAATAAGGATGGGTTGAAACTAGGAGATGCTTTATCGCCACTGCTTTTCAATTTTGATATAGACTGTGCCGTTAGGAGTGTTCATGTAAACCACGAGGGCTTTAAATTAAATGGCACATTTCAGTTTTCGGTTGTAGTTGCTTGTAAGGAGACTGGACCAGATGTAGATGCTGATAAAACTAAGTACATGGTCATGTCTCGAGATCAGAATGCAGGACAAAGTCTAAATATAAAGATAGATAAAAGTTCCTTTGAAAGGGCGAAACATTTAAAATACTCGGGAACAAACCTTAACGATTCTCACTTCTATTCAGGAAGAAATTAAGAGCAGACTGAAGCCAGCGAATGCTTGATATCATTCGGCGCAGAATCGTTTGTCTTTCAGTTTGCTATCAAAAAATATATGGAATGAGATACACAAAAATATAATTTTGCCTATTTTTTGTATGGGTGTGAAACTTGGTCGCTTGCATGGTGGGAGGAACGTAGGCTGAGGTTGTATTAGAATAGGGTACTGAGGAGAATATTTGGGCCTAAGAGAGATGAGGCAACAGGGGAGTGGATTAAACTGCATAGTGAGGAGCTTAATGATCTGTACGGCTCACCCAGTATTTTTTGGGTGATAAAACCGAGATTAATTGAATTGACGGGGCATGTAGCAAGTATGGGGTAGAAGAGAGGTGTATAGGTTTGGTTGGGAATCCTGAGGTAAAGAGACCACTCTGAAGACCGAGGCGTTGATGGGAGGAAAATAGTAATATGGATCTCAGGGAAGTGGGATTTGGGGCATGGACTGTATTGATCTGGCTCAGGATAGGGACAGGTGGCAGGCATCTGTAAAAGCGGTACTGAACCTTCGGATTCCGTAAAAGGTGGGGAATTTCTTGAGTAGCTTAGAAGAGGTTAGCTTCTCAAGAAAGAATGTGCTGCACGGATTAAGTATGTTTGTGCTACAGTGTTACATACCGCCCGCTTGGCATGATGTTTGAAGAGTGGGGACAGACTGTTCCGTTATTTTCGTTGTGTGTGTGTGTGTGTGTGTGTGTGTGATTGGGCTATCTTTTAGAGGACATGAAGACAATGTGTGGTGCTATCTGACACAGCTTACTATTTATTTGTACAGTGCGATAAACCACGAGTACCGTATTATCACCAGTTACATCCGTGCAGGCACTTGATAATTCTCGTAGCGACGTAACGAATCGTGACAGTGCAATGGCTACTGAAATTGCTGCATATAATATCGCAACGTACTGAAATAAGAGATGCCTTACGCGTAACAATCCGTACAAAACTCCGTTCAGAACAACTGTCTTTAATGTACCCAATTATGCAGGTATATCAGAATGGCAAGTTGAATAGGAAAGACTATTATGACCACATGTACCACGTGATCATTTCGACACATCAGTGTACTAACTATAGTCTTGCTGCGAGATTTGGAAGCTTTTTTTCCTTGTTTTTTGTTGGTTACTTTTTTTAGATTTTCGTTCCTCAGAAGGGTGCTTTTCAGGATTTAATTTTTTCTTGGGATATGCTAAATTATCGTCTGCCGCCGTTTCGAAGGAACCCTAGACATTTCCATATTAAGGCAGTACTTTCTTTTGATTTGCCTGTTAGAATGTAATCCAGTGACACAGCGTCACTGCTCAGAAGAACGCGATGATCACAGAAACGACGCTGATGCCAGTCACAATTTGTCACCGGCATCACGAAGGCTCGTCTTATCTATCCTGAGCTACTCTGTCCAGTTTAGGTAATTAAACTTTAATCCCCTTGAGCAACCAACACCGCCAACGTGACTAAGTCTAGAATTTCCAAACGATATTACGTTATGGCGTCTTCCAAATAAACGTGCTTATGCATTTCTAGCAATGAAGTATCAGGGATTGAAACGTTACATGTAGCTTCATGAAGCGGGAAAATTCTTAAGACATTATTAGGTTTTCATCTAGTCAATAAACTAAAAAATTTCATTAAAAAAAACTACATTTTTTTTATCCGGCTCCGGATGAAGCCAGTCCGGATGAAGCCAGTCCGGATGAAGCCAATCCGGATGAAGCCAGTCTGGATGAAGCGAGTCTGGATGAAGACAATCCGCATGAAGTCATTCCGGATGAAGCCAGTCCGGATGAAGCCAATCCGCATGAAGCCATTCCGGGTGAAGCCAGTCCGGATAAAGCCAGTCCGGATGAAGTCAGTCCGTATGAATCCAATCCGGATGAAGCCAGTCACACTGTAAAACTCTTTCTTTACAATCAACTTTAACATTACCCTCCCATACATGTCTCGGTCCAGCAAGTGGTCATTATCCTTCACGTTGTCCCATCAAATCCCCAAAACGGTACACAGAGCATCACGCAGAGTACCCGGACGTCAACGAAAAAACCGCCAAATGTTTTAATCAGAGCAAGACGGTGCAAAATTATCGTGGCATCTTCCTTCCTTCTTTGCCATCCCAAAAAAAAACGGGCGATCAGTTTCCTGTGTTCCTACATGTGTCTATATGCTTAGTCCATTTCATTTCAGCTTGCACTCTGGATTTTCTGGCTGTCGTACAACATGCAGTACCTCTCCTTGCATGCACCCTTTTAGGCACGATGGAAAAATTGCAAAAAATCTATTATTAGCTTCGTCATATCCGTCTTTCGGTTCGTCCGTCTGTCCTTCCATCCATCCATCTGTCCGCATGAAGCAACTCGGCTCCCACTGGACTGAGTTTCATGAAATTTCATGGTTCAGGATTTTTCGAAAATCTATCCAGAAAATTCAAGTTTCACTAAAATCAGACAAGAATACAGGGCACCTTACACGAAGACCAGTATACATGTCCGATCTATCTCGCTCAGTTCTTCTTAGAATGCAACATATTTCAGACAAAAGCCGTAGAAAAACTCGAAACACACATTTCATATCCAGTAACATTTTTTTCGAATATCTTGCCGTTTATGTGATAATGTGGAAAAATATTGTAGAGCGGGGGGGGGGGGGCTACAGCCGACAAAATGGCGCATGCGTATTGCATGGTGGATACCTAAGGCTACAAACACACACTCAGGTTGTGACATACGCATTGATTTTCCATTGCAACAATGGTTGAACTAACGCGCTTCAATTGCCTGCCTAAACGAAATTAGCGAATTACATTCAAATGTACGATACGTTATGCAGACGGCATAAAACAAAATTCTTATTGGCAATTGTTTTCTCAAAGCAACTTGATGAAGATGCAAGAATTCTAGAACGTTGCGGTATGTTAAGTAATAAATGGGGACCGACGTTTCGACACTCACTTGTACCTACTGATTCAATCACAAAGAGTGGTAATCCTGTCACATACATCACGTTATTTGTAAAACTCTCTGTTTGTTTTACAGCACAGCTACACGTTAGCACTGATCACGGGCCACTTTTGTAAAAAAAAGCAATCACAGCACATTGTTCTTGTGGGAGCTCTAAGTGGGTGGCCGACAGATCGCCGTGGAGATGCGGAAACTTCTCCGACTTCGGTGTGAAGCGTTTATTCTAAACACTGATCGGCAGGCCGTAGTACGCTGACAGTAGCGCAGCCTGATATTTATAGCTGTGTGTTGCAGCAGCGATCTAGACTGGTAATGAGGTCTGCGTCTTCGAATCTAGGACGAGTCGGTGCCAATGCTGGCTGTGGCCTACAGCCACAAGGAACACGGCCACGCAGAATGACAGCTGCTGAGTTGCTTAACCTTTAGACGCCTAACGTCAACTATAGTTGACGTACCGCACAGCTAACCTCCAAAGTTGCATTTTATATATTTATTCAACAAATATAGGTACCGAATATTTTAAACATGGTGTATACTCTCCGTTTTTTTCTCTTCAAAACGCAATTTGTTTCATATTCATAAATTGTTTGGTTCCTGTATTATTCACATTTTATATACAGTATGTGCTAAAATTAAAAAAAACTACTTCCGACCCCAGATGGTTAAACATCAGCACTGCACTGAGATGATCAGTGATATTCGTCGAAATTTCAAGGTTTTGCAACAAAATCCTTCGAAATGTCGGCACTGATTTTGGTACTCGCGTAGCGCTCCGCGAGTACCCAAAACCTCACACAGAACGCCGATACACTTCAAACAGTCACGAGATATCCACCTGAAAACATGTGACTATCAAATACGAAGCTCATGATAAGGCAGATATGGGACAAATCAAATAACATCTATGCAGTGCTACACATCACTGTACTTCTACATTTTGCACTGATTATCTACAATTACGGCGTAATAATTCACAAGATACCAGCAGCTTCTACTGAAGCCAACTGATTTTTGCGATTGCAATCCTTGCATTACCACAATTTTTATTTTATTTCTAGTAAACTTTATTGATAAAGTCGGGTACTTAATATTTCTAACATTAACTGCATACAGTTTGCTAGTTTCCATTTCACAACCTCCGGCCAGGACACCACAGATATTCGCTAAATTTGTATAGCTTCCTACAGCAATACCCTGTAACAACTGCTACACCACCTGTGCATACAGCATTTACACTGTAACAACTGCTGCACCACCTGTGCATACAGCAGTACACTGTAACAACTTTTGCACCACCTGTGCATACAGCAGTACACTGTAACAACTGCTGCACCACCTGTGCATACAGCAGTACACTGTAACACCTGCTGCACCACCTGTTCATACAGCAGTACACTGTAACAACTGCTGCACCACTTGTGCATACAGCAGTACACTGTAACAACTGCTGCACAAAATGTGCATACAACAGTACACTCTAACAACTGCTGCACCACCTGTGCATACAGCAGTACACTGTAACAACTGCAGCACCACCTGTGCATACAGCAGTACACTGTAACAACTGCTGCACCACCTGTGTATAGAGCAGTACACTGTAACAATTGCTGCACCTCCTGTGCATACAGCAGTACACTGTAACAACTGC
>Ga0131853_10012433_pt1 | contig 15593 bp, 16 predicted proteins | sample TergutLab28metaG_FD_92764 | JGI IMG/M metagenome (GOLD analysis project Ga0131853, IMG submission 92764) | Labiotermes labralis P1 segment gut microbial communities from Petit-Saut dam, French Guiana - Lab288 P1 (version 2) (version 2) | ecosystem: Host-associated > Arthropoda: Insects >...
ATTTGTTGGGGAAAACGGAGCGGGGAAGAGTACTACCATTCACTGCATCATTAATGCCTTGATTAAAGATGGAGGTTCGGTAAAATTATTCGGAGAGGAAGTCGGTGAAGACACCATTCACACTCGCGATGACATTGGTGTTGTTCTTGATACCAATTCCTTTGCAGAATACTTGACACCAAAAAACATTGCGACGGCCATGAAGCCGATTTATACCAATTGGGACGATGCTTTATTCAAAGACTATCTAGAAAAGTTCAAACTTCCTTTTAAGAAACAAATCCAAACCTTTTCACGAGGAATGACCATGAAATTAGGGTTGGCTGTGGCACTGGCTCATCGCCCAAAACTCCTCATCCTTGATGAAGCAACCGGTGGTCTTGATCCAATTGTTAGGGAAGAGGTGTTGGAAATATTTTTGGATTTTGTCCAAGATGAGAGTCATTCAATTTTGCTATCATCCCATATCACCAGTGACCTTGAAAAGATTGCTGATTACATTACCTTCATCCACGACGGCGAAATTGTTTTAAGTGAAGCCAAAGATGGTCTAATTTATAACTATGGCTTAATGCGTTTGAAGTCGTCGCCATTTGAAGAAATGGACAAAGGGGACATGATTACTTACCGCAAACGCGACCATCAAATTAACGTGCTGGTTGCTGATAAATTTGCCATGGAAAAAAAATACCGAGAGGCCACGATCGACGATATTTCCATCGAAGAGATTATGCTGATGATTGTGAAAGGAGAGCGACCATAATGAACAGACAACCACTTAAAGGTTTACTCTTATTTTTATTTTTTAGTGCCAAAGGACATCTTGTCATGACCGCTGTCATTATGTTATGCGCGACGATTTTTGCCCTTACCTTCGGTACGACACCTATGATTGGTCTGATAGCTATGCTTCTTGTTCCAACGATGTCTTTGATGACGCTTGCTAGCGCAGAGAAAGCGGAGAAAAACAAATGGGAAACATTTCAACTGTCTATGCCAGTTAAACGTCAAAACGTTGTGACGGCTAGATACACGTTCTACCTTTTACTCATTCTTTTAGCCCTGCTCATGACAGGTATCATAGAAGGGTTGGCCCTTTCACTCAATCATTTAGATGTCGTCCAACATGGTTCGTTTCGTTTAGGTGGCATTGGTCCAATGGCGGAAGTTATGGAGGCTCTTACCATAACGCCCATTCAAATTAGTGTGCAGATCACACTACTTTCCATGGGGTCGTCCGTTTTATCTGCTGCTCTTTATTTTCCACTGGCTTACAGCATTTTCAAAGGGAAAGAAGAACTGGTTTCAATCCTTGTATTGATTGGTAATTTTATCCTGACTGCTTTTCTTTTATGGCTGGCCAGTCATCTTGAATTTACCTTTAACCAAACCGTTATGTTAGGTGTTCTTGCTCCCATCTTCCTATTGATACCCTCTTATTTCTTCTCGGTTAGATTCTACCAGAAACTGGACGCGTAACAACTGTTGAATAAAGGCTGGCTCATCTAGGAAGCCGGTCTTTTTTCTATCTCCTTGACAGGTAGATCATTTTTTGCTAAAATACCAATATAATATCAAAATGATATCATTCCGAAATATAGGAGGTTTTGATGATGGAAAACATTAAAAAGGACACAGTACAAAGTACAAAAGAAATATTGATTAAGCACCGAAATGGGATGCCGATGCTCATCTTAGGGGTTTTGTTAATATTGGGTTGCATTGCCAGTGCCATCCTGATCTTTTTTGGTAGTGGCGCGTGGTGGATGTATTTAGCGTTAGCCATTGCTTTACTAATTGCAGCTCTTTTTGCTTTTAGTAGCATTAAGGTTTTACGTCCACAAGAAGCCGTTGTTTACACGTTGTTTGGTGAGTATTACGGAACATTAAAGGGGTCAGGTATCTTTTTAGTCAACCCATTCCTTTCTCCGTTTGCCCCTGAATTAACAGAGCCTACCAGTGCGGGAATTTCTTTGTCTGAGGAGGGCGTGTCCGTTTCTACAGGAACAAATTGGCTGGGTTTCCCTAAAGACATGTCACTAAAAACAAAAACCATTAACAACGACAAGCAAAAAGTGAACGATTTATTAGGAAATCCAATTATCGTCGATACCATGGTGGTGTGGCGTGTAGTGGACACAGCCAAAGCTTCCTTTGATGTCGAAAACTACATCGAGTACTTATCGTCACAATGCGATGCTGTTTTACGTGGCATCATCAGCTTATACCCGTACGATACCCCTGAGACGGATGAAAAGAGTTTGAGATGTAGCATTGACGAAATCTCAGAAGAGTTGAAAGTAGCGATTGGGAAAAAAGCCGCCATTGCAGGGCTTGAAATTTTAGATGCAAAAATCACCAACATGTACTATGCACCAGAAATTGCTTCAGCCATGCTTCAACGCCAACAAGCGAAAGCCATTATTGATGCGAAACAGACCATTGTAGAAGGTGCCGTTGACATTGTGGACATGGCTCTTGAGCGCTTAAGTGAGAACAACATTGTTGAACTTGATGAAGAAAGAAAAGCGACCATGGTTAGCAATTTACTCGTCGTACTTTGTGGCGGTAAAGAAGCACAGCCAGTTATTAATAGTGGAAGTCTATACTAAAATGGTTCACTAAGTAGGTGATCGTTGTGGCAGAAAAAGAAAAGAAAAAACAGGTTCCCCTTCGCATATCGGAAGCCCTTTGGAAAGAATTGATGATGTGGTCAGAAGATGAGTTTCGCTCCATTAACGGACAAATTGAGTATTTATTAACGGAAGCAGTAAAAAAGCGTCGGGGGAAAAAGGACAAAGATTAAAAGGGCTGTCTCGCTAAGGGAAATAGATTAAAAGTGCGTTGAACTCCCAGTAAGTAGTCATCGCTGGGATTTTTCGTCTATTTTAATCGCTGATTTCCTAGTAATAAACAACTAAAAGTCGCTATGACTAGGAACTTAAGAATAAGCTATCTAGTTGGATGGCGAGACAATCCCATTGATAACTACGAGATAAATGTCACCTAAAGATCATGACATTTATCACTGGTAGACGTTTCTAAAAATGGGTATCATAAGTAGGAATTTAGGAGTTGGTTGAGATGAGTTTAAATATAACAAATTTGACGAAGAAGTTTGGCAGCCACGTTGCCGTAGACGATTTAAGTTTTGAAGTAAAAGAAGGAACGGTCTTTGGTCTGTTGGGAAGAAATGGTGCGGGAAAGTCAACCACCATTAAGCAGATTTTAGGCCTAGTTGAGCCAACAGCTGGAACCATCAATTGGCAAGGAAAAGCCATTGATCCAGAGAAGCTTTCCATCGGTTACTTACCGGAAGAACGAGGACTATTTGTTAAGAAGAGTGTCTACGAGCAATTGATGTACTTTGGTCGTTTAGAAGGCATGAGTAAAGCTGACATCAACGGGGCCATTGATCGTTGGCTTGAACGAATGGAAGTGCCTGAGAACAAAAATAAGATTGTTTCCGCGCTATCTAAAGGGAATCAACAGAAGATCCAGTTGATTGCGACTTTATTACATGATCCCCAACTCATCATTTTAGACGAGCCATTTAGTGGGTTAGATCCAGTAAACGTACAACTGTTTGTTGATATTATCAAAGACGAGGCGACGAAGGGAAAGACAATTATTTTTTCTTCTCATCAAATGAGTATTGTAGAAGAACTATGTGACAAATTGATTTTATTAAAACAAGGGGTGGCTGAGGTAAGTGGCACGGTAGCGGGAATTAAGGACGCTTATGGCTTTAGGTATTTAACGTTAAGTTTAAGCGACGAAGTGATAGCAGGGTTAGAGAAGTTAGCTCTTGTCTTTGAGGTTGAGAAGCATACGGTGAAGATTAAAACAGACGATAGTAAATCGGCCATGGAAATATTGCAAGAGTTAGGGAATATGGGGATTGTACCAGCAGAGTTTAACGTGGCTCCGCCGACCATGCAGGAAATATTTGTTGAGAGGATTGGGTAATCATGAGAAAATTTTGGCTAACGTTTTGGTTTTATTTCAAGGAGAATTTTACGAAGAAGTCGTTGATCATTTATGGGTTATTTTTTGCAGGTGTGATCGGGATTGCTTTTGCCATTGACTTTTTTGGTGGCAGATACAACGATTTAGTGGTCGTTAACACATCAGATGTTTTTGTGGTTAACGAGGAGCAACTGGCAGACTTATCTGGATGGAACATTCATTTGATTGACAGCGAGGACGAGGCGCGAGCAATGCTAGATGAGGGAGAAGTGGATGAGATCTTTATCATTGAAGGCGAAGAGCGACCATCTTTTCGGATGATTTCACCAAGTGAACATGTGTCCATGGAGACGGAATTGTTTGTTAATCAGTTGTTAACCATGCAACACATGGAGAACATGATGACGATGTACGATTTGCCAGTAGAAGCGGTAGCAGATATGATGATGCCAATTGAGTCGAGCTTTGAGTCGCTTTTAGATACAGAGGATGGCATTGCCGCTATTTTGCTAGGTGCGATCATTCCCATTGCTCTATATAGTTTGATTCTTATGTCAGGGCAAGGCGTTGCCACCAGCGTTGTGGCTGAGAAATCCAGTCGCGTGATGGAAGTGATGCTTGGTAAAGTACACCCGACAACGACCATGTTGGCACGAATTCTAGCTTATTTTGGTGACATTTTCGTTCTAATTCTGTCGTTGGGGCTGGGTGCCCTTGTGGCGGATCAATTGGATTTAATGGACCTAGGTGCCATATTCGGTGTGTTCACAGAGTACATTAGTTGGGACATTGCACTGTTGACGGTTGTCATTGTTTTGTTAGGTTATTTCACCTTTATCTTTTTATATGCTATGATGGGAGCCATGGCCAACAGTGTGGAGTCGTTGAACTCTGTCTTAGGTGGTGTGTCACTCATCGTTGTGGCACCCATGTTTACAGCCATGTGGGCGGATTTAGGAAGTGCCTGGATGAATGTACTGGTCTATGTTCCGGTAGTATCGCCGTTCGTTATTATCCAGCGTTTCTTGCGTGGGTATTCTAGTTTGATGGAAGTCGGGATTGTGACCGCCATTATGGTGGTGTGTGCGGTAGGAACTTTACTTCTCGCGGCCCGAATCAATAAAAACGGGGTGACCCATACGAGCGAGAAGATGACGTTCAAAGATTTTAAGAAATTGTTGCAGAAGTAGAAATAACTAAGAAGCTAGGAGTCCTAGAGCAGGATTTCTAGCTTTTTATAATTTGACAGGACGTTGTCATATTATGGGTGGTATGATAGAAGACAATTAAAGGAGACTGCTTATGCTTGAATTGTTAAATCGTTTAGATCAACTACACACCACCGAGTTGGGCGCGGTTAGAATAAAGAAGAATTTAGAATTAGCTGATGAGATTGATGCCGTCCAGTATTGCAAAGAAAAGATACAAGATCCAGCAACGGTCATTGAAAGAAATGGAAAAAACTTTTATGCAACCACCGCAAGAGAAACCATCACGGTGAATGCCAGCAAGCTATCTATCATTACCGCTCATAAGGCCAAAATTAGAAGATGGATCTGATGAATGGCGAGAGCATGCATTATGAAAGTTTTTTCAAATTTGAAACGATGGAAAGGTGTAGAAAATAATCTCGTACTGTCAATCAAAAGTTAAAATGTCCCCAAACTGATCGTCATTGGCAAGTAAATTGTGGCTAGGATCTTTGAGGTCATCCCAATCTTGCTTTGATAGGGTTAGTTGAAAAACAAATCTCTCAAGACTGCTGATTCTTAAGGAGGTAAATATCAGGTAAAGGGTTTACTTTTCAAAAACCTGATAGTTTCAGAGAACTTTTCAACCTATCAAGTAGTCAAAACAGTAAAAAATCACGGTTTTTGGTGGTTTATGGATGTTTTTCGCCTTTCAACTCAAAATTTGGGCAGAAAAAATATCAGGTAAAGGGCTTACTTTTCGAAAGCCTGATAGTTTTCATTTTGCATTCCTTAAAACGTTGTCCCTTTTCATTAACATTTGAACAACACTGTCGCCTAAATCACCCCATGGAAGGGTGTAGAAAATAATTCCGCATTTGCAAAAGACGTATCAACCTGCTACAATTGACGTACAATATAAAAAGAGACATGCGCGAACATGTCTCTCCGTAACGACTCAAACGTATTGAGGCGTTCATCTATTTGTTAGATTTCCCGCTCTTAGTACGTTTGGAAGACGTGAGAGCGGGATTTTCTTTTCCCTTTTTGCTCGTTAGTTCAAAGAACTGCTTCGCAAAGCTTTCCGAAAATGGTTTCATCGTCGCAAGGATGCTCATAGAACATTACCAGGCATAGAGGTTCTATTGCAGGTTATGATGTAAGATGATATTATTAACTGTATTGCATTAAAATTAACATGAAAGTGAGCGACAACGATGGAATTTATGTTAGACACTGCCAACCTTGAAGAAATTGAAAAATATCATCAGATCATTCCACTAGCAGGAGTAACAAGCAATCCCTCTATTTTAAAAAGAGAGGGACGGATTGATTTTTTTGCACACATGATAAAAATCCGCGACATCATTGGTAAAGAAAAATCGTTACATGTGCAAGTTGTTGCTGATGATTTTGAAGGGATGATGAAAGATGCTAAGGCGATGTTAGACCACATCGATCCGGACGTTTATATTAAAATTCCGGTAAGTGAAGAGGGGCTAAAAGCGATTAAAGCATTAAAAGCAGATGGTGTTAACGTGACAGCCACAGCGATCTACACAAAATTTCAAGCTTACTTGGCTATTGCAGCAGGAGCTGATTACATTGCACCTTATTTCAATCGCATGGAAAATCAAAACATAGATCCACGAGAAGCGATTGCTGAAATGGCAAAAGAAATTGAGCGTACAAACAGTCAGACAAAGGTTTTAGCCGCAAGCTTTAAAAACGTTGGGCAAGTGAACGCCTCGTTAGAGTGTGGGGCTGGAGCGGCAACCATGGGAGTAGATATTTTGCAACAAGCACTAGGCATGTCTGCCATCTGTCAAGCCATAGCAGATTTTCAGGCAGATTGGGAAACTGTCCATGGTGTAGGGATTAAGGTTAGCGACTTAAGAGAATAGATGAGCGTTATATAACAACCCCGAGGTCAATATTGGCCTCGGGGTTGTTATATTTTTAAACTTTAAATCGATAACCAGCGCCCCAAACGGTTTGGATATGAACAGGATTTTGTGGATCTGTTTCGATTTTGTCTCGAATGCGATTGATGTGAACGGCCACCGTTCGAATGTCGCCAAAGGCATCCATTCCCCAAATGCGCTCGTACAACGTTTCTTTACTAAAGACGGTTTCAGGATGTGCCATTAAAAAGTGCAACAAATCAAATTCTCTTGTTTTAAAATCAACTTCGACTTCACTAACGTAGACACGTCTTGCTTTTTCATTAAGCCTGACGTTACCGATGTGAAGGTCTTTTTCATCAATGGTTGCCGCTGGATTTGCTAACAATTGGATCCGCTCGTACTGTGCTAAATTTGCCTTTACTCTTGCAACTAACTCTGGTAAGGAAAAGGGCTTCGAGATGTAATCGTCTGCACCAAGTCCAAGGCCGCGTATCTTATCCACGTCTTCAACTTTAGCGGTTGCCATTAGGATGGGAACAATAATGCCTTTTTCCCGTACTTTTTTACAAATTTCAAAGCCATCTAAACTTGGAAGTTGTAAATCTAGTAAAATCATGTCGTACCCACCAGTAAGGGCTTCTTTTAAGCCTTCCAAGCCATCTGCTTTAATGGTAGCAGCATAACCACTGATTTCCAAGAAATCACGGACAATCTCCGCAATGGAGTTGTCATCTTCAATGATTAAAATCTTTTTCATCCTAGGATCCTCCTCGTATAACTGGAAGTTTAATGATCATTTGCAATCCACCACGATCAACATTAGTAGCTTGAATACTTCCACCCATTCGCTCAATCATTTTAGCTGAAATAGCCAGCCCTAATCCACTTCCGCTTCCAGGATTTGTTCGGGCTTTATCGCCCCGGTAGAAGATATCGAATAGCTTGTCCACCTCTTCTTCTGGTACGCCTGGTCCATTGTCGGTTATCGTAATAGCTATCTGGTTTCCATTTTGAGTCGAAACAATTGATACCCGCCCCCTGTCTTTGTTACCGTACTTTACACTGTTTTCGAGTAGGTTAATTAAGACGTTTTTAAGCTGGACACTATCGATTAAGAAATCTTGGTCTGTGTTGGTTTCAAGTTCAATGCGCAGGCCTTTTTCTAAATATTCGTCGTGAACGGTTTGAACAAAGTCTGTCAACCAATTTCCAGCAGGTCTTTTGTCGAGTCGCATCGGGAATTCACCAATGTCCAATTTTGAGAAGAGGAACAATTGATTAATGATGTGCTCAATGTCACATGTTTTCTGCTTGATGGTGGTTAAATATTGGGCGTGTTTTTCAGGTGTCGTTGCCATACCTAACTCTATTCCTTCTGCGTAAGTTCTAATTGAAGTCAAAGGTGTTCGCAGGTCGTGAGAAATCCCGGCAATTAATTCTTTGCGGTTCATCTCATCAACTTTTCGTTGCTCGACCATTTCATGCAATTGCGTTGCCATCTCATTGAAATTAGTACCAACAGCATCAAACTCATTTCCCATATCATGCTTTAATCGATAACCTAAATTTCCAACGCTTATTTCATGAACGCCTTCTGTAAATATATTTAAAGATGTCATAATCGGTTTGAAGACAACTTTGAGAAGCAGGTGATTCGCTAAGAGGGTAAAGATGATAACTGCAGCAACGATTCCCACTTGGAACAGAAATGTTTGTTCTTCAAAAAAAGTTAAACGTTCCACTAAATCTTCTGTCACAACGGCAACATCTGTGAGCAATCTTTCTTCACCCCAATTAACCTCTTCAAACCGATTATTCATATGTTCAGGTAAGATCAAAACATGAGTGCCTGATTCTAGTTGATAAACTAAAACGGCATCTTCCACTGGAAATTCCATATTAGGAAAGTCAAAATCTAAAGGTGGACCTTGTTCAATAGGAATTCTGGGTAAAATAGATGCAAGATCTTCCGGTGCTACTTCACCTAAAAAAATAAACATCGCACCACTAATTAAAGCAAAGGTTAAGATGACAGGGATAATGACCATTAAAATATTTGATATGATTAGACGACGCTTAATTGAAACTCGCATATGCATCACTCCTGTCCCTATTATAAAGCAAATCGCCAACTTTAATCAATGATTTTTCGTCAGTTTATAATTTGTTTAACATTTTGCATCTCACGGTTTAACACTTTCGGGTTTGGAGTTAATGTTTACCTGCTATACTACTTTCATCAAGGAGCAACGAGCCTGGCGTGGTGGGTGCTACTAATGTTAGAAATGAGGCATGACAAATGAGAAATGATCAAACAGAGAAATATACAGTAGCAGGATTACTAGTTGGTGGATTTACAGTAATAGGAACGATGCTAGGTGCATTTATTGGATTTTTAATAAGTGGTGGGACGAATGAATTTCTAAACACAGGCTGGATTTGGACACTAAATGGTTCAACCCTTGGTTCTCTATTAAGTGCAGGAATTGGATTATTGGGATTAGCTATTCACGTAAGAAATCGTCAAGAAATGGAACAGCATCAAAGAATAGAGAAACATCAATCAAGACGACACTTGGCAGCAGGATTGTTCCTTGGAGGGGTCATTATACTGGGCACTGTGTTAGGTGCCTTTGGTGGATTTCTTATCGGTGGTGGAACGAGTGAATTTCTAAACGCAGGCTGGATTTGGAAAATAGGTGGTTTAGTCCTTGGCTCTCTATTAAGCACAGGAATTGGATTGATTGGCTTGGCTATCCATGTTAAAAATATCCAAAACACTTCAAATTCTACTAATTACTAGCCGTTACCGCTTCAAAAATTCAACTGAAATAACAAAAGTAAAGAGGACGTGATTTAAATGAGGAATGTCATACAAGTAAGTAATTTATCAAAAGAATTTGGGAGTCAAAAAGCAGTCAATCATGTCAGCTTTACCTTAGAAGAGGGAGAAATATTTGGATTTCTGGGACCTAACGGAGCAGGGAAGACAACGACGATTAAACTGTTAAATGGAATGGTTAATCCCACCTACGGTACCATGTCAGTTTTTGGTATTGACCCGACAGCAGAACCCGAGAAAATTCATCAAGTGGCAGGCGTCTTGACAGAACATGCTCAGATGTACAATGCGTTAACAGGACTTGAGAACCTGTTATTCTATGGTGAGTTATTTGGGCTTGATCAAGGGGGATGTCAAAAACGAGCATTAGAATTACTTGAAAAATTGGATTTGCTTGGTGCAAAAGATAAAAAGCTAAGTGACTATTCAACGGGTATGAGACAGCGGCTATCCCTTGCAAGGGCACTGATTCATAGTCCGAAATTGTTATTCTTAGATGAGCCAACTTCTGGGCTTGATCCTGAAAGCGCGCAGACAGTCAACCAGCTGATTAAAGATTTGGCTCGTGAACATAAAACAACGGTCTTCTTATGTACACATCAACTTCGTTATGCAGAGGAGCTATGTACAAGCTATGGATTGATCGATCAAGGGGTCATGTTTGCACATGGAAACCTAGATGAGTTACGCACAAAAGTAAATGCTTGCTACCGGTTGACGATTAAGTCTGATATAACGCCAGTTGGCGTAAAGTTTGAAGTTAAGGATGAAAAGGTGTATGAAATAGAAGTAGAGACAGAGATGGAAATTGCTCGAATTGTAGCTGAGATTGTAAAAGCTGGCGGAAATGTGTTTCATGTGTCGACTGAGCAATTATCATTAGAAGAGATTTATTTTGCTTTAACACGTCGCCAAGGAGGAATTGAAAATGGTTAATAAAATGCAAGCTGTATTGATTAAAAAAGACTTAAAAGGGGTGATTAGGGGGGGGCGTTTCTTTATGGATTATCTGTTGGTGCCACTTATAACGGCGGTTGTCGTTCCTGCTATTTTAGTGTTAACGATTATTTTAGCAGAAGATGGTGCACAGCTTGAGCAGGTTTTGGCGGTTATCCCTACTTCTGGGGAGGCCGTACTAGAAGACTTTGCTCTTGTTAGTTCATTATTTAACAACTTCTTTCCGATGATTTTCTTAATGACCCCGATCATGGTTTCCGCAGCGATGGCGGCTGCGAGTTTTATCGGAGAAAAAGAACGACGAACCCTTGAGACGTTGCTGTACTCTCCGATGAGTCTCCGTGATATGTTTAATGCGAAAGTGATTGGCTCGTTTCTTGTGAGCATGATTGTGACATTAATAGCCTTCGCGATGATGGTTACGGTGATTGGCTTATTGGTGTGGATCACACTTGGTGAGATTTTAGTGCCAAGCTTAGCATGGATCGCTATTCTAGGATTGGTCGCTCCATCTTTCGCGTTTATTGGTATCGTTTATCAGGTCAGACTATCAGCGAAAGCCAAAAATTCACAGGAAGCGTTCCAGCAGGCTGGTGTACTAGTCATGCCACTTGTGATGTTGATCGTATCACAGTCTACGGGGATTTTAATGGTTAACACCTGGATCCTTTTAGCGGTAGGACTTGGATTGGCGAGCATTGCTTGGTTGTTACTGAAGGTTGCCTTTAGAAAATTTACTTATGAAGCACTGCTGAAAGGATAAGAAGTGTTTAACTGGATATTTATTGAAGAAATACGACCTTTGGTTTGGGAAAGATAAGAAGTTTAGTAGTGTATAAAAGCGTAGAGAGGAAAGTGATGAAAATGGCAAAGGTGTTAAAAATTAGCAATCTAAATAAAACGTATGGTTCACACCATGTGTTGAAAGACATCAACATGGAAATTAAAAAAGGATCGATTTACGGTTTCATTGGCCGAAACGGGGCTGGAAAGTCAACGTTGATGCGAACGATAACAGGCCTTGCATCGGTGGATAGTGGCGAGCTTGAATTATTTGGGAAAACGGCGGGGTTAGACAACGAGCGTCGGCGTATGGGTGTGGTGATTGAAAATCCAACCCTTTACAAAGGGTTAACGGCTTATGACAACTTAGAAATTCAATGTCGCATTTTAGGAGGCGTTAACAAAGAACGCATTCCAGTTGTTTTGGAAAAGGTTGGACTGGCAGAGGTTGGTAAAAAGAAAGTAAAAGACTTTTCTTTAGGCATGAAGCAACGCTTAGCGTTGGCCTTGGCCTTATTAAACAAACCAGATTTCCTGATTTTGGACGAGCCGATTAATGGGCTGGACCCAATGGGAGTGATTGAAATTCGAAATACGATCAAGTCACTAGCTGAGAGTGGGGTAACGGTGATGATTTCAAGTCACATTTTAGCAGAGTTACACTTGCTCGCCACTGATTTTGGCTTTATCGAAGGGGGAAAGATTGTGAAGCAGTTGACCGCATTAGAGTTAGAAGCTGAATGTCAACATCACATTGACTTGCAAACAACCAACGATGTACAGGCTTATACGTTACTCAAGATGCAATTTGGTGATGTGGTAAGGAAAGGGGCTAATAATCTTGTGATCACAGATGTTCAAATTCCAACGGAAGAAGTTATTTCAGTTTTAACGGATGCCGGGATTGGTGTAAAAGGAATTAACCAGGTTGACCAGGATTTAGAGTCGTACTTTATGAACTTAATTGGAGAAGCGGGAGGACGTCAGTATGTTTAAAATGATATCAGCAGAGGGGTATAAGCTAAGAAAGAGTAAAAGTTTTTGGATTATGCTAGGGGTAATTGTGGGAATGGCAGCATTTGTGAGTGTTGTCTTTGGCATATCATCAGAAGAACTAATGGAAACCGGTATGCGTCCTGATACAGTAGGGGAAATGCTAGGGGTAATGGCTGGATTAATGACAACGATTATTTTGTTTATGTTAGTTGGCTTTACCATTACCTTTATAAGTGGCGATTTCGAAACAGGCGTCATTCGCAATCCATTTGCGGTTGGAACCAAGCGAATCCATTATTTAATGGCGAAGTTTGTGATGATTTTAATCGCCTGTGGAATCTTTCTTGTAGCAGGAATTGGTGTGGCAGGCTTGACCTATATGGCGTTTGAACCCTTTGGAACCGGGTTTGATTTAAGTAACTTTTTGATGGGTGTTGGTGCGAGCTATTTAAGTCTGGTGGCACAGGCAACGTTGTTCATGGCAGTGGCAGTGATGACACGTAAAGTAGGGGCAACGCTCGGCATCGTATTAGGTTACATTGTCTTTGATTTGTTAGTTGGGACGTTTGTAACGATGCTTGAGGTTGAGGGGATCGTCGCACGCTTGGCAAGCTTTCTACCAAGTGGATCAGAAGGGATTAGTCATGCCTTATCAGCTGGCACAGCCTATGGGAGCGATGTGATGCTATTTGTAGCGATGATGACTGGCTTGATGATCGTCTCGACCTTCTTGGCCGTTAACCATTTAAGATCCAAAGATGTTTAGTTATTTCGAGTATCACCAACATTATTGGGCATGAAAAGTTGTGAAAGTAAATCTCACCTCGGTTATAATAAGGGTGTAAACCACAAGAGCTAGGAGAGATAAACATGAAAGTAAACCCGTATTTGTGCTTTAATGGAAACTGTGCTGAGGCAGTCGCACTATATGAAAAAGCCTTCAAGGTGAAGGCCGTGATGGAGCTGAACGAAGAAAATTTAGTAGGACATGCTGAATTTAAAATTGGAGGGGATGACATCATGTTATTCGATGCGCCACAACCAATCAAGGTGGGTGACAACATTATGATCTCCGTTCGATTTGATGAAGCTGAGCTAGCAGAAGCAACCGCGACCTTCGATACGTTAGCTGAGGGTGGCCAAGTGATCATGCCACTAGCTGAGACCGCTTGGAGCAAATGCTTCGGTCTACTGGTTGATCAATTCGGTACCCAATGGAACCTTTGTCAAAAATAATTTTGAGCGATAAGAAGTCGGGCACTTAGCATTGTACTAAGGCTCGGCTTTTGATATGATGAAAGAATGTGACGTTTGATGAAAGAGGAGAAGAAAGAATGGAACTACTAGAAAGAATGAATCGTGCCATTGATTATGTGGAAGAGCACATGAGCGAAGCATTGAATTTATCAAAATTAGCACAGCTAACGTCTTGTTCAACCTATAATTTTCAGCGGATGTTTTCGATGGTGACAGGCATCACCATTACAGAATACGTGCGTCGTCGTCGGTTGACGTTGGCAGCGTTAGAACTTCAACAAGGCGAGGTTAAAGTGGTCGATGTGGCATTTAAATACGGCTACGATTCGCCGACGTCCTTTGGTCGGGCCTTTCAAGTATTGCATGGCATTACACCAAGTGAAGCAAAAAAGTCGAACATAAATCTAAAAGCATTTCCAAAGATGACCTTTCAAATTACGATTCAAGGGGTTAGTGAAATGAACTACCGGATCGTTAAAACAAAGCCTTTTAACGTGTTTGGATTAGAAACCTCGGTGACCACCGTCGGCGAGCATTATTTTCAACACGGTGGGAAAACGTGGGAAGAAATTTGGGAGACGAACTTCCAAAACGGTAAATACGCGCAACTGGTTACAGACGTTGGTGAAGAGAAACCACCTGGTTACGCCTCTATGTTTATAGAAGAAATGGTTTCCGTCCATGCTTTGATGAACTATAAGAAAATCGACGACACCACTTATGGGTACATGCAATGTGGCTTTGTCACGCCAGAAAGCACGACGGATGGTTACACGGTTGTGGAGGTTCCCGAGATGACGTGGGCGGTTTTTCCAACGGGGATTCAGAGTTGGGATGACATTGGCTCGGCAGTTGATGAGGTATTTAGAAAGTTTTATAGCGAATGGTTACCCACTTCAGAATACGAAAAAGCCGACGGTCCTGAATTTGAAATGCATACTCAGTTCACCTTGGAAGAAGGGAACATTGAACTTTGGATGCCGGTAAGGAAGAGATGAGAAGTTGATAAAGATCTGTCATACTAAGATGTGGTCTTCAGACATTTTTCCTTTTTGAGACGATGGATGTACACGCTGTCTCATGCCGAGGACATGGTGTGTTATGCAGCTGGGAAGTTTATGGCAAGGGTGTAAAAGTTTAACAAGAGGAGTCTCTTGTGAGCTTTCTCCTTCACAAAATTCAAAAATCCCCCAACTAGTCGTATTTAGACCTATTTGGGGGATTCTGGTATCGAAAGGGTCTCAAATCAGGAGTAAGTGGTGAAAATGGGACTCATTTTTCAGATTTCAGTGTCAGGAGGGTCTCAAACCGGTCTGTCTTTTCTTAATTTGTCCCCCAAAAGGCTATTTTTTAGGTAATTTGGGGGAATTGTCTAATTGGGATGGCTCTCCTTAGCCTTCCAGTGCCTCATTCACCAGCTTTGCTGACAAATCCCAAAACACTTCTGCTAGATTTTCATCTTGTGCCAACTTCGGCATAGGCCTTATGCCTGCTGACCCTTTGTTTAGCCTACCTGTTGGCCCGAAGAAGCGGAAGTTTTCTACGTCAGGTTGTGTAGCGGCATACAAGATGGGTAACGTACAGTCTTCTACGGGTTGTCCAGCAATTTTCATAAGGAAGTTCGTGATGCCTCGCCCTTTGGTCGTGTGACGTTGTAAGTTGGTCATGGCTGAACCAGGTTGCACGGCGATG